>Ga0209542_10002021_pt1 | contig 46477 bp, 50 predicted proteins | sample RifCSPhighO2_01_FD_184028 | JGI IMG/M metagenome (GOLD analysis project Ga0209542, IMG submission 184028) | Soil microbial communities from Rifle, Colorado - Rifle CSP2_plank highO2_0.1 (SPAdes) (version 2) | ecosystem: Environmental > Terrestrial > Deep subsurface > Rock core/Sediment ...
CATGCGACACTGAACCCTGCTATTTTGCTCAAAGAGGTTTGGAGACTGAAAGCTATCGTGTATGATATGCAGAGGAAATACGGGAGCCAAATACAGTAAAAATCTATTAAAAACGGCTGACTCTCTGAAGGAATTACGGTAACACTTTATTTTGGCCTATAGCGAAAAGACTCCCCATAGCTATCCCCAAATTCTAGTTATGGGGAGTTGAAGAGTTTTTTAAAAAAGAAAACCGCCTCGTCAGAAAGACCGATTTGGTTTTCTGTGAAGCGGTTTGTTTACCAGCGAGGGCGACCCCTGCGAACTATAGGAGTAATTCTCTGACCATCAATGCCTAGTCCTTGAAACACAATGGTTGCCTCATCGTCAGAAATTTTCTCCTCAATTCGAAGTGTTTCGACTGCGCTGAGTAAATGAAGCTTTGCAAGAGTTAGTTTTTTGTCTGCAAGATATCCCCCGATATTCTCTTGAGATGTTTTGCTTAAATATTTTTTTGAGAACTCAATAATAACATTTTCTTCTGTCATTTTAATCTCCTTTGTTTGAGATATTACTTATATAATATTATATTTTAGTATAAAAGTCAAGTCTTTTGAATTCGATTCTAAAAGGCTATTATGGCAAAATGAAGAGAATCTATTTAGACAACGCGTCGGCGACGCCGGTGAGCACAAGCGCATTAAAGGCGATGGTGGAAATTGCAAAAAAAATTTCTGGGAATCCAAGCGCGCTTCATAAGGAAGGAAGGGAGGCACGCGCCGTACTTGAGGAAGCGCGCGCGGAAATTGCTACTGCAATTTCCGCGCACTCAGATGAGATTGTATTTACGAGCGGAGCAACCGAGGCGAACAATTTGGCAATCACGGGCGTGATGCGCGTATGCGGGATTGCAAGACCGCGCATAATTGTGTCTGCAATCGAGCATGCATCGATTCTTGAACTTGCGCGGACATTCGAATCTGGTGGGTTGCACGTTGACTACCTCCCTGTTGATAGTCGTGGTTTGGTTGACCCGCGCGAATTGCGCAGACTCATTACCCCCGAGACCGCACTCGTATCGGTCATGTATGCGAATAATGAAATTGGAACGATTGAACCAATTCATGACATTGCAAAAGAAATTCGCCACGCGCGAAAAGTGAATGGCTCTGCGTATCCGTATCTTCACACAGATAGCGCGCAGGCGGGAAACTATATCGACATGAATGTCGCGCGCCTCGGCGTGGACTTGATGACGCTTTCCTCAGGCAAGGTATACGGCCCGCGTGGTATCAGTGCGCTTTTTGTAAAACGCGGAGTTAATTTACTTGCACAAATGTATGGCGGTGAGCATGAGGGCGGGCGTCGACCGGGTACAGAGTCGCCGGCGCTTGCGGTTGGTTTTGCTACCGCATTAACCGAGGCGCGCAAGATGAGTGTAAAGGAATCAAAGCGCGTGCAAAAACTCCGTGATCTGCTTGCGGAGAAAATTTTGAAGAAAGTAGAAGGGTGCGCCGTGAATGGTAATCTTGCGCATAGTTTGCCAAATATACTCAGTCTCTCTATTAAGGGTGTTGAGAGCGAGGCGCTCGTGCTCTATCTTGATGCGGCAGGCATTGCGGTGTCTGGCAAAAGTGCTTGCAAGAGTTCCGACAGTAGTCCGTCGCATGTTATAATGGCCACAGGCGGAAAGGGAGAAGAGGTTGTACGGTTTTCGCTCGGTCGGGAAACAAAGACTGAAGACATTATGCGTGTGGCAAATGAGGTTATCCACCTCGTGCCACTCCTCCGTGCAATGCAAACAAATAGTAATTAATTATTTTATAATAAAATGTACGAAGCAAAAAATTTTGAACGACTATTGGGGGCCGAAGGATTTTCGGATGTACTTCAACGCAACCACTTTGTGCTTTATGAGGGGTATGTTTCAAATGCTAATAAACTAAGCGAGCTTTTGAAATCAACTGAGACGGGGACTCCTGCGTACAACGAGATTAAGCGTCGCTTTGGTTGGGAGTGGAACGGCATGCGCCTCCACGAGCTTTATTTTGGGAACATGACAAAAGGAGGAAGTATGGTAGATAAAAAAACAGCACTTATTAAAAAGATTGAGGAGGATTTTGGCTCTTTCGAGAACTGGGAAAAAGATTTTCGAGCGACCAGTGCAATACGCGGTGTTGGTTGGGCGATTCTCGCACGCGACACAGAAAGTGGGCGCCTCTTTAATGTCTGGGCAAATGAGCACGATGGGGGTCATCTTGCTGGTACAACGATTATTTTAGTGATGGATGTGTTTGAACATGCGTTTACTCTAGATTACGGTATCAAGCGCGCAGACTATATTTCTGCATTTTGGAAAGCTATTGATTGGAGTGTGGTGAATGACCGATTTGCTGGTAAGTAATGACTGCTGTATGATGTAGGCATATGGAACATCTCACAAAAGCACAAATTGTTCTCCTTACACTTTTTGTCAGCTTTGTTGCGTCAATGGCGACAGGTATCGTTGTGGTTACGCTTATGGATCAGGCTCCGGATCCTGTCAATCAGACAATCACAAACGTTGTTGAACGCACAATTGAGAAAATCACCCCGACCTTTGTTGAAAAGCCAGGCAAGCAAATAATTATAAAAGATGAAGATTTAGTTGTAGCGGCGATTGAAAAAAACACAAAGAGCACTGTTGCCTTGAAATTCATCACACAAGAAGGAAACAAGGTCTCTGTGGGAGTGGCAACCATTGTTTCAAATGACGGTTTTATTATTACTGATAAAAAGAATTTTGATAACGGACTTCTTTCGGCAACAATTGATGGGTTGGGTTATACCGTAGATGTTGTTACGAGCGCAAAAGAGAGCCCGCTTGTTCTCGGTCGTCTTGTTCCTGTTGCAACCTCGACAGCTCCGATAGTCTTTATTCCAGTGACATTTGGAAACCCTGGCACATTGAAGACTGGGCAGACCGCACTTACTCTCGGCGGTCGCGATGCAAAAACTGTCGCTTCTGGGCTTATTACTAGCCTTGAAACACATACAGTAACCAACAAAGATACGAAAACAGAAACAGTAATTCTGGATAATATCATGCTTTCGCAGCGTCTTGGAGGAAGCTCGAACGGTGCACCAATTATAACCCTCGACGGCAATGTGGTGGGCTTTGTGTCTCTTGACGATACCACCGGATCTCAATTAGGAGTTCCCGCAACTGAAGCAAAAATACTAATTGATGAAGCAAGCAAACCCGCGCCGACAAAGAAAATATAGAATATAGAGGTGTTTTTATGTCACAGTTTGACAATATAGCGTAGCTGTCGTATTATACGTTTTGTAATTATTTCAAATATATATGATGCCTCCATTTAACAACTTCACTACAAAAGCCCGCGACATTATTCGCCGCGCGCATGAACTTGCGGTAGAACGTGGACAGAATCATGTGAGCCCCATGCATTTGCTTACCGCGCTTGTTCTTGATGATGAAAGCATCGTTATTTCCATCCTTGATCGCCTCGATGTGGATTCGGTGACATTTGCCGAGTCTATTCTTGATCTTATTGAGCCTACAACTGCTCAAAATGTTGCCTCCGCATATCAGCTCTACCTTACTCCAGAGCTCGGACAAATACTTGGAGAGATTGCCCCACGTATTGCGGAGGGGATGAAGGACGAACAAATTTCCTGCGAGCACCTATTCCTGTCGCTCTTTGATGTGGAAGGTCAAGCGCGCGAATTTTTGGCGCGCCAAAATATTGATCGTGAGAGCGTGATGCGCATACTTGAGGAATTTCGTACGCAAAATATCACCGACAGTACGCCGTCAAAGAAGCTGAAGTCAGTTTATAAATACACGCGCAACCTAACTTCGCTTGCCGCACAAGACAAACTCGACCCCGTTATCGGTCGCGACAATGAAGTGGGTCGCATTATCCAAATCCTATCTCGTCGGACAAAAAATAATCCAATTCTCATCGGAGAAGCCGGAGTAGGCAAGACCGCAGTCGTTGAGGGGCTCGCTATTCGTATGGCAAAAGGAGATGTCCCAGAGTCGCTCAAGGGCAAAGAACTCGTTTCTCTTGATCTTGGACAGCTCATCGCAGGCACAAAGTATCGCGGTGAATTTGAGGACCGCTTGAAGAAAATTATGAAAGAGATTGAGCGCTCGGAAGGGAAGATTATTCTCTTTATTGACGAGATTCACACTATTGTCGGCGCTGGCGCTGCAGAAGGATCAATGGATGCATCAAACATGTTGAAGCCCGCGCTTGCGCGCGGGGAACTTCGCGCTATCGGCGCAACAACGCTCCGTGAATATCAGAAGCACATAGAAAAAGATCCAGCACTTACGAGGCGTTTCCAACCAGTGCATGTAAACGAGCCATCTCTTGAAGACGCAATTGCAATCCTACGCGGACTCAAGGAGAAGTACGAACTTTTCCATGGTGTGCATATTACTGATGACGCAATAATGGCAGCAGTGAATCTTTCAAGTCGCTACATTACAGACCGTTTTCTCCCAGACAAAGCAGTTGACCTAATAGACGAAGCGGCATCTTCTCTTCGTATCGCACTCGAAAACAAACCACCAGTACTTGAGGATGCTCATCGTCGCATTATGCGTCTTGAAATTGAAAAAGAGGCGTTAAAGAAGGAATCAGCAATAGAAGGGGATGCGGGCAAGAATGCAAAAGCGCGCACTAAAAAAATTGATAAAGAAATTGGTGATCTTCGCGAAAAGACCAAGGAAATTGAGATTAAATGGAAAAATGAAAAGGAGCTTGTTCAAGATATTCGCGCTATTAAGAAAAGCCTTGAAACCGCGCGCCTAGAGGCGGAGACTGCGGAAATGAAGGCAGACCTCGCTCTTGCCGCGGAGATTCGCTACGGGCGTATTCCGGGCTTTGAAAAAGACCTTACGGGAAAAGTTGCACGTTTGAAAAAACTTCAGTCATCCCGCCGTATTTTGAAAGAGGAAGTGGTGGAGCAAGACATTGCGGAGGTTGTAGCGCGCTGGACTGGGATCCCCGTTACCAAGATGCTTGAGGAAGAAGCAGGGAAGCTTGCACACGTGGAAGAAGAGCTTGAAAAGCGCGTGGTGGGACAGAAGGATGCTATTCAAAAAGTTGCGGATGCCATCAAGCGTTCTCGCGCTGGCATCGCTGACCCAAACCGCCCTATCGGTTCGTTCCTCTTCCTTGGTCCAACAGGCGTGGGGAAGACAGAGCTTTCGAAAGCACTTGCGCAATTTATGTTCAACGATGATAAAGCGCTCGTGCGTGTGGATATGTCCGAGTATATGGAGAAACATTCGGTTTCAAAACTTATCGGCTCGCCGCCTGGATATGTTGGACACGAAGAGAGTGGTAATCTCACCGAGACTGTGCGTCATCGCCCGTACTCCGTGCTTCTTTTTGATGAGATTGAAAAGGCACATCCAGAGGTGTTCAACATTCTTCTACAGGTTCTGGACAACGGACACCTTACCGATTCAAAGGGTCGAGTGGTGAACTTCAAAAACACGGTTATCATTTTAACCTCGAATATTGGTTCAGAGCATATCGACAAAATGCAGGCTATTGGCTTTGGCGCTCATGCAAGCGACAAGGCAGATTACTCTGATGCAAAAGAGCGCGTGATGGAGTCGCTTAAGGATTTTTTCCGTCCAGAGTTCTTGAACCGTCTGGATGAAATAATTATCTTTGATATTTTGTCACCAGAGGTTATTAAGAGCATTGTTGGTCTTCAGGTTGATATAGTGAAAAAGCGTCTCGCAGAAAAGGAGATTGCTCTCAATGTTATGCCCGAGGTGCTAACGTATCTCGCAGAGAAGGGATATGATTCGCGCTACGGAGCGCGCCCGCTCAAGCGTTTGATTCAGACAAAGATTTTGACACCAGTAGCATCACTTATGATTTCTTCGGGAGTACTTAAAGGGGGTCGTGTCCTTGTTTCTGTTGAAAAAGGAGAAATTGCAATTCGTGTCGAGAAAAAGCAGGTAACGACAAAGTCACGAGTGAACGCAAAAGCAGTAACCTAAGGTTGTTTGAACCAAGATAAAAAACATGTTAGAGTGAGCGAGCGTTTCGTTCCCCTGTCTGCTGACTGGGGAACGAAACGCTCGCTCACATATGCGTCGGTGGTGGAGTGGTCAATCACAAGAGACTGTAAATCTCTCGCCTCCGGGCTTCGAAGGTTCGAATCCTTCCCGGCGCACAATTAAAAAACTCCTCAAATGAGGAGTTTTTTAATTGTGCGCCGGGAGCAAGCAAACTGCTTTGCTTGCGTAAGGATTCGAAAGGCGGAACATGTCACAAGGCGACAGTGAGCCGGGGCTGCGAGTACTTAGGAGCGAAGCGATTTAGTAACTCGGGGCCGACTTTCCCGGCGCACAAGAAATCAAGCCCCATACTCGAAAGAGTATGGGGCTTCGATTTTTGTAGCGTCGGGAAAAAGCCAAGCAGTTGGCTTTTGTAAGGATTCGAATCCTGTAGTCCAAGACTCGAATTTGCTAATTCGCCGGCGCACAATTTCTTGCCTTTTTTCACAGCTTGTAGTAGGATGAAAAAACTATGTCACAAGACCAACTTATAAAACTCGCTTGCAAAAGCTGTAAACGAGTAAATTACTGGACTCGCAAGAACAAGAAGCTTGTTGAGCGCAAAATTGAGCTCGATAAATTCTGTAACTCCTGCCGTAAGCACACAGTTCACAAGGAGGCGAAGAAGTAATTAAAAATCTAAGTAAAAACCTCAAATCACATGACTTGAGGTTTTTACTTTTATGATACTATTCATTACATGAAGAAAAGTGAACACATGGGGCTACGCACCTGGATTGAAATTGACACTAAAGCAATCCATGCGAACTATCGCGCTTTTCGAAAACTCGTTCCCAAAAATGTTCAAATAATGGGGATTGTGAAGTCTAATGCGTATGGCCATAACTTGACAGAGTTTGCTCTTGAACTCGAAAAAATCGGTATTGATATGCTCGCAGTTGACTCGCTCGTCGAAGCGTTTGCTTTGCGAAAGAGCGGTGTGAAAAAGCCCATCCTCGTTCTCGGGTACACGCTTCCTGAAATGTTTGTAAAAGCGCTTCGCAAAAAAATTCATCTTACTATTTCAAGTATAGACGGGTTACAAACATTTTTAAAAACACCAAACACAAGGCAAATTCCTATTCACCTCAAAATAGACACAGGGATGCATCGCCAAGGTTTTCTTTTGCGAGAAGTACCACAGGTTTTAAAGATTCTCAAAGAGAACAAAGTGCAAGTCGCAGGGCTCTATACACATTTTGCGTCAGCAAAGGACGTGAATAATCGAGTGTTTACGGAATCGCAGATTGCTGAGTTTGTGGTGTGGAGAACCGCACTGCGGAGTACAGGGTTTTCTCTGATTGCGCATGCGTGCGCGACGGGTGGCGTGTTTGGTTTTAGGGATGCGCATTTTGATATGGTGCGTATTGGTGCAGGGCTCTATGGTTTTTGGACTGCTGATGAGATAAAACGTGTGTTCAATGGAAGCTTTTCGCTTAGCCCAGCACTTTCTTGGAAGACAATTATTTCTGAAATTAAAGAAATTCCCGCAGGATCTGGAATTGGCTATGACCTTACGCACAAGACGGCACATGTCATGCGCATCGCAGTTTGCCCTGTGGGATACTGGCATGGGTATCCGCGGTTACTCTCAAGCAATGCTGATGTCCTTGTGCGTGGTGCTCGCGCAAAAGTTTTGGGTCGAGTGTCGATGGACATGATTGTCGTTGATGTCACACAAATCCCACGCGTGAAGGTAGGTGATGAAGTGGTGCTCATTGGCTTCTCGGGAAAAGAGGAAATACTGGCGAGTGAACTTGCCGAGCGCTCAGGTACTTCCGCGTATGAGATTTTGACGCGCCTCAATCCTCTTATGAAACGCATATACAAATAATTCCATTTTTAGGTAAATTTTGATATACTCGAATTCGTAAGGGCCTATAGTTCAGTGGTAGAATATCGCACTCCAAACGCGCAGACCGAGGTTCGAGTCCTCGTGGGCCCGCAAATGAAAAGCACCGCTTAAGCGGTGCTTTTCATTTGCGGGCCCAAGCAAGCCAACTGCTTGGCTTGCGTCGAGGACTCGAAAAGCGGAGCCATGTCGCAAGGCGACAGTCGAGCTGGGGTCGCGAGTACTTAGGATTTTACAAGTGAAACGTGGTAAAATACTTAGTAACTCGGGACCGCGGACTCGTGGGCCCGCAATGACAATGCCAGATACTGAAAGTCATCTGGCATTGTTGTCATTGCGAGGCCCACGAGGACTCGAAAGCCGGAAGCGGGACTGAACCTAGTTTATGATATAATTTGTGTATGGAATCTTTCAATAATTTGAACAATTATACGAAGCCACCTGAGCCCTCTTTTAGTAATGTCGAGAAGGCAACAGAAAGAGGTTCTGAGTTAAGCTCACTGTCACTAAAAGATAAACTTCTTGATAGTTTGGAGCCAGTTCTCAACTCCATAGGAATTTCTACTATAGGGGGCCTACGCGCAGAAACATCAAAGGAAATAACAAGCAGATACACCTCTCTCAAGGATTTTAGCAATGAGGCTGGAGATTTTTTTAAAGAACTTATTCCACAAGGGATTAAACCTCCAGAAAGACTTGGGCAGGGTCGTGATGATTTTACAACTAATGCCTTAGTACAAAAAGAAAAAAATGAATTTGCTCCGACGCTCCTAAAACGAAAAATATTAAGAGAGAATCTCGAAAGTTTTTTTGAAAAAAGTCTTTTTAGGAAAGAGAAGCAACCGTATGAAACCAGTTTAAATGAAAGTGAAAATAATGGTGTAAATAAACAGGAAATTTCTCGCGCCATGAAGCAATATGGAGACAAGAATATTCTTTATGAGCACATAGAAAATCAAATATTTAATTCAAATACATATAGATTTACAAGAGCTAGTCTTATTATACAGGATACAAGAAGTGGTATGGCACTTGATCTGGATGCTTTATTGCCTAGTGACTTTCATTTTGAACCAGGGGTGGAGGATTTTGATTTAAAAAACTATGGAGGAGCGTCCATGTCTACAGGAAAGTTTTTTGAGTCTCCAAGTAAGAGAATGGTTGGGTATGGAAATATCACTGAGAAAGGTAAAATGCTAAGTCTTTTTCACGAGATTGCACACTCATGGCAGGATAACTATTCCTCTGATTCATATAAAGGCAAATTTACTTATAAAAAACTTCTTACAGAATCTTACAGTTTAATGCAGGCGCTAGAATTCGCAAGTCTTAAACCTCACTCTAGTGAGATAGCTGAGGAAATTAGTGAAATAGTTGAGAAACTTTCAGATATCGGCACAGAACTATATATTGTAGATAATCAGTCGTCACTTTCGGTGACAGAGCCTACACAAGAGGCTGGTGTGATAAATCTACAACATGCGTTTAATAGCGCTAGTATTGATCAAATTAGTAATCTAGAGGTCCCTCAGGAAGTCAAAGAGTCCCTTAAAGTTAAAAAATACTATCTTATAAAAAATAGCAAATTAGAGAAAGCAAGAGAAGAGTACATTGCTGAAGAGAGAGATGCATGGGCTCATGCTTTACGAATGATGCGGTTTTTGAGACAAAAAGGGCTTGATATTGAGCCAGTGCTTGAAAAACTATCAGACATTAAAGAGCATATTGACCCATGTTTAGGATCATATCAGGCTACACTTGAGATGGACATTAAATTAAAGCCTGATGATTATAGGTTTTCCAGATTATCGCAAGATTAAGGATTTATAGAAATCTTTTTAGCTCACTCAAAATTTTACCTCTTTCAGCTGGCCTATACCACTTAATTCTTTCATTCCTCATAAACCAAACCATCTGCCGTTTTGAATACTGACGTATTGCAATTTCAAGTAAATCAAGCATTTCTTTTTTTGAAATTTTTCCTTGTAAAAATTGCGCGAGGAAGCGATATTCAAGACCAAGCGCCTCCATTCGTTTCCATGAGAGGCCTCGTTCATGAAGTTTCATTGCTTCGGCAATCATCCCGCTACGCATACGCGCCAGTAGTCGCGTATGAATGCGCTCCGACAAGTCTTCTTTTCCCAAGGTGAGTCCTATGTAAAGTGTATTGTATCGCTCTACGGCAGGTGTACGTGCGGGGACACTGCCGAGGGCTTTTACAATCTCTATTGCACGAATGAGTCGTCTAGGATTTTTTGGATCAATAGTCTGTGCTCGGGCAGGATCGAGCATTTTTAGTTTTTCAAAAAGTTTCTCTGCTGGCAGTTTTTCAAGTTTATGACGAAGCTTAGTGTTCGGCGGTACTTCTGGAAATGATGTATTGGTGAGCACCGCATCAAAATAAAGTCCTGTACCCCCGCAAATAATGGGCACTTTGCCACGTTTTAAAATATCACTAATTGCGCGTGTGGCGAGACGTTCGTATTGGACAACCGACATCATGCGCTTTGGGTTGGCTACATCGAGCAGGTGATGGGAAACTCCACGCATCTCACGTTTGGTGATTTTACCAGTGCCAATATTGAGTCCTGTGTACACTTGTCGAGAATCTGCAGAAATTATTTCCCCGCCTATAAGACGCGCAATCTCAACCGCAAGCGAGCTCTTGCCTGAAGCGGTGGTACCTACGACAGCGATGACATTAGATTGTTCTTCTTTTCGCTTCATTTTGGTATATTACCTATATATTACAAATTAACAAATTATTACGATGAAACACAAAGATATGAACGAATGTTGCGGTGGATGTGAAGTCGATGTGACAATGTTTGCAGAAATTGGGCACGAGATTCCTGACGCAGAAGTAGAAGCATTTCATAATGAAGAAATAAAGAAAATTAAACTCTCGGATTATCGTGGTAAGTGGCTCATTCTTTTTTTCTATCCAGCAGACTTTACATTTGTTTGTCCAACAGAGCTCGAAGAGATGGCAGATAATTATGCTGAGATTCAAAAGCTTGGTGGCGAGGTTCTGTCTGTTTCGACAGATACTGTGTTTGTGCACAAGGCATGGCACGACACCTCGGACGCTATTAAAAAGATTACGTTCCCAATGCTTGCTGACACGCGTCACGAACTCTGCCATATGTTCGGCACATATATTCCCGAGGAAGGACTTTCTCTTCGTGGTACGTTTGTTGTTGATCCGGATGGAGTACTCCGTATTGTGGAAGTAAACGATAACAGTGTTGGACGAAGCGCAAAAGAGCTTGTGAGGAAGCTTCAAGCGGCAAAGTTTGTTCGTGAGCACGGCGGTAAAGTATGTCCTGCAAGTTGGGAGCCAGGCGATGATACACTTGAGCCAGGACTTGATTTGGTAGGAAAAATCTAAGAGAAACAAAAAAATACCTCGCAGTTAATTCAAGGCATTTTTTGTTTAACATGGAGATTCTATCTTCGTGCTTTGTAGTATTGGATTTGAAAAACGATGATATAAGACATCATAGCACCAGCTATTCCAGGAATAATAAGAACATAATCATTTTTCGAAAAGCCGTAGAACATCCAAAAAGAGTAAGAGACAGCGAGAAGAATAAAGTAAATGGATGAAAGCCCCTCTGTACTCTTTCTCGAATAGTTTTTCTTTACCTGAGAGGTCATTCCAATGCAGGTGACAAGGATAGAGAGAGTGATAGTGATATACCCAAGTATCATAATTATTTTGTGCCGAGAGAGAGAATCGAACTCTCATGGGTTGCCCCGCACGATTTTGAGTCGTGTGCGTCTACCAATTCCGCCATCCCGGCAATCCACACATACTAGCAGAAACAGGGCGAAAATCAATCAAAAACCTTCGTAAGTTACCCTATGTAATGTATAATAAAAACATGACAAAACTTCGAGTCGGTGTAATGCGCGGAGGTGTTGGTAGTGAATATGCTATCTCTCTTCGTACTGGTGGAAATGTTCTCAAAGCTCTTTCTGGCGAAAAATATGACGCCCGCGATATCCTCATTACAAATAATGGTGAGTGGCATATTGATGGCATTCCAACGACGCCTGCAAAACTTTCTCAACACGTTGATGTGGTCTTTAATGCGCTTCATGGAAAGTTCGGTGAAGATGGGAAAGTCCAAAGAATTCTGGAGACATTTAATATACTCTACACCGGCTCTACACCGCTGCCGTCCGCGATAGGTATGAATAAAGAGCTTGCAAAAAAATATTTTTCTGCTGTTGGCATAAAGATACCTCGCGGTCTTGTTGTTGAGCGGGGGGAAGAGGTGAGTGACGTTGTTGCTCGCGTTGGTGCCGAAATTCATGCACCGTACGTGGTGAAGCCGCTTTCTGGAGGTTCATCTGTAGGGCTTTCGCTTGCACATAATTCACGCGAATTAATCTCGGCGATAGAGGGTGCGCTCGCGCACTCAGAAAAAGCAATCATTGAGGAGTATGTGCGCGGGCGCGAGATTACTCTCGGTGTTATTGATTCCTCTGGGGGATTTGGTTCCTATGCAACACCACCGCTTGAAATCCTTCTTCCAGAGGGCAAGCTTTTTGATTATGATCAAAAATACAACAACTTAACACACCCTGTGGGGCCGGCAAGAATGAGTGATGCTGAGCGTCGGACGCTCGAAGAAAGCGCGCTCCTCGCCCACGCTCATTTGGGTGCCCGCCACTACGCACGGTACGATTTTATCCTAACAGAAGATGGACCGTGCCTGCTTGAGGTAAACACCCTCCCCGGACTTACCGATACATCGCTCTTGGTGAAATCCCTCACGCTGAGCGGCTTGTCGCTTCCGGGGTTTGTCGATTATGTGCTTACGCTTGCATTACGGGAAAAATAAGGTATTATAGACGAGTTAAAAGTCACAAATAAAAAAGTTTAAAGTAGATGCATTTTTCTCGCTTTTAACTTTTAGACTTAATTTGGGCCCGTAGCTCACTTGGCTAGAGCGCCGGTTTTGCACTCCGGAGGTAGGGAGTTCGATTCTCCCCGGGTCCACAACGTAAAGAAAAACGACGCCTGCGCGTCGTTTTTTAGTTGTGGAGGCCACAGCCATATTTCGTCAGCAGACGAAATGGCGAGGCGGGGTCGCGAGCACTTACGTAGATTGCGAGTACTCGAAGCAATATATTTAGTGATTCGTGACCACACGCTAGTCTTAGATGAGCCGTACTCAGCGAGGCTATCCAAATCCGCGACCGAGAGCCTAGTGTCGCTTTGCACCTCTTCTATTTCTCATGTAGAATGTTTTTCATGTTCGCAATCTTTCTAACCCTCCTCGGTCTTATTGTTTTTGAGATCGTCTCAAGTATCGACAACGCAGTCGTGAACGCCGATGTACTTTCAACAATGAAGAGCCGTCGCGCAAAGCGATTTTTTCTTACTTGGGGTATTCTTTTTGCAGTGTTTGTGGTGCGTGGTCTTTTGCCATCAGTAATTGTCTTTTTGGCAGATCCTAGTATTGGTTTCTTTGGGGCGCTTCAGGCTATTTGGCAAACTGATTCCAATGTTACTGTTGCGGTTGAGGCGGTAACCCCGGTGATTATGATTGCGGGCGGGATGTTTCTCCTCCTCCTTTGGGCTCACTGGCTTTTTATGGAAGACAAAAAATTTGGTCTTCCTCATGAATGGTATGTACAAACATACGGCGCAGTGTGGTTTTACTCGATAGCAGCACTCCTTTTGGTCGGGGTGATTTATGAAATTAATAATTCATCTCTTGAAAAACCAATGCACCTCGCGCTTGCGGCAACAGTTGGTTTTTGTGTATTTTTTATCACACAGGGTTTTAAAGATAATGCAGAAAAGATAGAAGAGCGTTTGATAGCATCCGGCGAGCACAGTGCGATGTCAGACTGGGCTAAAGTTTTCTTTCTCGAAGTGCTTGATGTTGCGTTCAGTATTGACGGCGTTATTGGCGCATTTGCATTTACTACGGTAGTTCCACTCATCCTTATTGGTAATGGCATCGGCGCTATCGTGGTGCGTCAGCTTACGGTGATGAACGTGGATCGTATTCGTTCGTATGTCTATTTAAAAAACGGTGCTATGTACTCGATTGGTTTTCTCGGACTCGTGATGATCCTCGAAGCGTTTGGTGCTCACATTCAGTCGTGGGTTTCACCTGTGGTGACCATCGGTGTTGTCGGGTACTTCTTTTGGCGCTCGGTTGCGGAGAATAAGATAAATGGCAATATCATTGGCAAAATTGTATAATTAAATATATGGGTTACCAAAAATCAGAACTTTATTTTCTCCTCGTTCTCCTTGCGGGGATGTCCGTTGTTATTTTCTTTATTTTTCAGCCATTTCTCTATGCACTCATTTTGGCGGTAATTTTTGCCACAGTATTTGCGCCAGTACACAAAAGAATCCTCGCGGTTATGCAAGCAAGGGCAGGGCTCTCTGCGCTTCTTACCACGTTGTTTGTTCTTGTTGTCATTGTCGTACCGGTAACATTTTTAGGTATACAAATTTTTCAAGAGTCAACACAGCTTTATTCATCGGTTGTCGACAATGGTGGAACGATAGAGCTTGCGCGGGGGATTGAGGATGTTGTCCGAAGTTTAGGGATTCCTTTCTTACCAACCGGCACTCTTGATTTTGGTCTGTATGTGAAGCAAGGGTTAAGCTTTTTGATCCAGCACCTCGGTACCATATTTTCAAATGTTGCAAAAATAATGGTCGGCATTTTTGTGCTTCTTATCGCGCTCTACTATTTATTTAAGGACGGCAGCGAGCTCAAGAAGTCTGCTGTCGCACTAAGTCCGTTGCAAGATATTTACGATGAGACAATTTTTCGCAAGCTTGAGCTTGCTATCAATTCTGTTGTGCGAGGAAGCATTTTAGTGGGGCTCGTGCAGGGCGTGCTGACCGCAATCGGACTTAGTATTTTTGGAGTACCAAATCCTATACTTTGGGGAAGCGTGGCAGCGGTTGCCGCGTTGATTCCCGGAGTTGGTACCGCGTTGGTCCTTATTCCCTCTATCTTATATCTTTTTTTTATAGGAGAAACTGTCTCTGCATCAGGGCTTCTCGTGTGGGGTATTGTTGCAGTAGGACTTGTTGATAATATTTTAGGGCCAAAGCTTGTTGGTCGTGGAATTAAACTTCATCCTTTTTTAACCCTGTTGTCTATTTTAGGCGGTATTAGTTTCTTTGGACCTCTTGGTTTTTTGTTTGGACCGCTTACGCTTAGTCTGCTTTTCGCATTTCTTGAGATTTATTCGACAATCCGTAGGGAGCGTAATGGGTAATGAAAGTTATAGCTATTCTCGATAATCTTCGCAGTGTCTATAACGTAGGATCTATTTTTCGTACTGCAAATGCCGTTGGCATAGAAAAGATATATCTCTGCGGAACGACACCAACACCGCTCGACAAAAAAGGGGAGAGGAGAAAAGATTTTGCGAAAGTTGCGCTCGGAGCAGAGGATACCGTTCTGTGGGAATATGTCGAGAGCACTTTTGAGTGTATCCAAAAGTTAAAAAAAGAAAATTATTATGTTATTGCGCTCGAACAGAGCGAGGGTTCTACTGACTACAAAAAGGTGAATGTGGAAGGAAAAGGAGAAATTGCATTTATCGTTGGCAATGAAGTGGATGGCATAGAAAAGGAAGTTCTCGCGCAAAGCGATGTGATTGCAGAAATTCCAATGATTGGCACAAAAGAGTCATTAAATGTTACCATTGCTTTTGGGATTGCCATATATAGCATATTGGGGATTTGATTAAAAGCTTTACAAAAAGTACATTATATGATATACTTCTATTAGGTTTGTTGGATCTTAGTTTCTAAACTTCTTTTGCAGGGAGAGCGAAATGGAACTGATCACTGGAATATCAATCATTTTAGCAACTTCGTGTTTTTTGGTCTTTATTCTCTGGGTAGCATGGAAATTAAATCCGCCTTCGCACAGCTTTGAAGAAAATGAGGAAGAGGTAGAGTGGCTTATCGTGCGCCGTCATTTGGCGGATTAGCGAAAAGTCGCGATGGAGCAATCTCTGTTTACAGAAATTGCTCCATTATTAATTTATCGTTTTTCTGCTATGCTGGTTATTAGCATAAGTAAAAGGTTTCTCGACAACGACCAAACAGGGAAGGAGTTGCTATGTTTACTAACACTAGTAATATTAAGTCTGCGGTGACTGAGGAATATGGCAATGATACCTCGTCGCAGGAAGTTTCGAAACAAATTGCAACATTTGACGAGGTTTGTACCTCAATTGATCAAGTTGAAGCAAAAATGAAACGCATTATGGCTTCGGTCAGAATGCAGATATCACGGCAGCGCGGGGGCTGCCGGCGTTGAGAAAAAACAAAGCAAGTGTGTTTTAGTAAAGGGTACGAGAGATCGTACCCTTTTTATTTGGTTCTATTTCTGCTAGAATGCGCGCAATCTTCATATGGTGGAAAAAAGCATACACATCTCACTCTCTGCGGAAAAAATTGGAACTTTTTTAGGGGTCCCTGTCACTAACACTATGTTGATGAGTTTTATTGTGTTTGCAATTTTGTGGACACTCGCATACTTTGTGCGTAAAAATCTCTCTCTTGTTCCGGGTCGACTTCAGACTCTCATCGAGACACTCTTTGTGGGAATCCTCGACTACATGACCGAGACGCTTGAGGACGAGAAACTTGCCCGCAAGCTGTTCCCGCTCATAGTTACTATCTTTCTATTTATTTTTACGGCTAATCTCATCGAGTTCACCCCTGGGATAGGGAGCATAGGGTGGTCACACCCTGGTGGGGAGTTCACTCCACTTCTCCGTTCTATGAATACTGACCTCAATACGACGCTCGCACTCACGATTATCGCGTTTGTCGTAATCGAGGTCGTCGGGGTGGCAACCCTGGGCTTCTTGAGATATAGCAAAAAATTTGTTAATCTTAGTTCGGTCCTGGGGTTTATGGTGGGAATAATTGAGCTTTTTTCAGAAGTGGCGAGACTGGTTTCATACTCGTTTCGCCTTTTCGGGAACATTTTTGCAGGCGAAGTGATGATCTTGGTCATCCAGCATTTCGTGCCAATGGTGCTTCCAGTTCCCATCATGCTCTTTGAGGTCTTCGTCGGGTTTATCCAGGCGGCGATCTTTGCACTCCTCACGCTTTTCTTTGTGAAGATGGCGATTACCGAAGCGCATTAAAATTAATAATTAATTAACAACACATATGGATATTGAAGTAGCAAAAACATTAGGTATGGCGCTCGCTGTTGGTCTCGGCGTTATTGGTCCCGGTATTGGCATCGGTCTCATTGTATCAAAGGCGGTCGAAGCAATCGGAAGGAACCCAGATGCTTCCGGCAAAGTACAAGCAACGATGTTTATCGGTATCGCATTTACGGAAGCGCTCGCTATTTTTGCGCTCGTAATCGCGTTCATTGTAAAGTTCGCGTAGTAATTATTCGCTTATCGATCTATGGAACAAATCGTTTCGATTTTCGGAATCAATTGGAAGCTCCTTCTTATTCAAGGTCTGAATTTTGGCTTGCTCCTCGCCGTACTTTATAAGTTTCTTTACAAACCAGTTCTTAGTATGGTGGATACCCGCCGAGCAAAAATAGAAAATGCGATTCATAATGCAGAAAAAGCGGAGACTGAGCTTGGTCAAGCAGAGGCGGAAAAAGCACGCATTTTGCGTGAGGCAACAACAAAAGGAGACGAGCTGATAGGTGCTGCAAAAAAGCATGCAGAAACAGCCGAGATTTCAATAATGAAAGACGCTCATCGAAAGGCTGTACATCTTTTGAATGAAGCAGAGCGCCGTGTTAATCGCGAGCATGACGAAATGATGGAAAAGGCTGAGCGTGAAGTCGCGCGCATGGCTATTCTCTCTGCTGAGAAAATTCTTCGAAAAGCATAATCATGAAAGCATCATGGTATGCAGAGGCGCTCTATGGAGCACTACAAGGAGAACACGTAGTGACCGAAAGTGACTCAAAAAAAGTGTTCACGAATTTTAGAAGAGTAGTCATGGAGCGTGGGCATGACAGACTTCTTCCGTTTGTCGCGCGCGAGCTCGACAAAATCATTGCTCGTGAAAAAATCAAAAAAGAGGTCATCCTCGTGACCGCAGATGCCAAAAGTCAAAACAAGTGGGCACACATATATGACCATTACGAAAAAGAAGGAGCCATACCGAAGGGTGCGATACGTCGTGATGTTACCGATGAATCGATAGTTGGGGGATTTCAAATTCGAACGAAAGATACCTTGATAGACGGCAGTTATAAAAAATCCCTTCTCGAACTTTACCGAAGCATTACCAACTAGAACCACCAAAATCAAAAATTATGAATACGATTCTTATAGAAAAAATCAGAAAAGAAATTGAAGCGCTTGAACCAAAGACGTCGGTTGAACGCGTGGGAACGGTGGTTAAAGCGGGCGACGGTATCGCCGAAATAGACGGACTTCAAGGGGCAATGATGGCGGAAATGGTTATTTTCGAGGCTGCAGGAGGTAAGCATCTCAAGGACACTCTTGATGCAGAACCTATAGTCGGTTTCGTGCTCAACCTCGAAGAGGATTTTGTGAAGGCTGTTATTTTGTCCGGAGCGGACCGCATTAGTGAAGGGATGGTGGTAAAAGGCACCGGCAAGACACTCTCAATCCCCGTATCAAATGCCATGGTTGGGCGCGTAGTGAATGCTCTCGGTGAGCCTATTGATGGAAAGGGTGCAATTAAGGAGGAAGGTCGGCTTCCTATTGAGCGTATCGCATTCGGTGTTATCGATCGCGCAGGTGTTGATACTCCTATTCATACTGGTATCAAAGCAATCGACTCGATGATTCCAATAGGTCGCGGGCAACGCGAGCTTATTATTGGCGATCGCGGTACCGGCAAGACTGCAATCGCGCTCGATACTATTTTAAACCAAATTACTGAGTCAAAAGAAACTCGTCCAATTTGTATTTATGTTGCCATTGGACAGAAGGAATCAAAGATTGCGCGTATCGTGGGCGACCTTGAGGAGCGCGGAGCTATGGCGTATACAATCGTTGTTGTTGCTGGCGCATCAGAGGCAGCTGCGCTTCAGTATCTGGCACCATTTACGGGCGCAACGATTGGTGAATTTTTTATGCTCAAAGGCAAAGATGCACTCGTTATCTACGATGACCTTTCAAAGCACGCGGTGGCATATCGCCAAATGTCCCTCTTGCTCCGCCGCCCGCCAGGACGTGAAGCGTATCCGGGAGATATCTTTTATCTCCACTCACGCCTTCTTGAACGCGCTGCGAAACTATCAGAAAAACTTGGGGGTGGATCGCTCACAGCGCTCCCTATCATCGAAACGCAGCAGGGCGATGTGTCTGCGTATATTCCAACCAATGTGATTTCGATTACGGACGGACAGATATATCTCGACACCGACCTCTTCAACAAGGGTATGCGACCTGCAGTGAACGTGGGACTCTCGGTTTCTCGCGTTGGTTCAAATGCACAAACAAAAGCGATGAAGAAAATTGCTGGCAAGATTCGTCTTGAGCTTGCGCAGTTTCGCGAGCTTGAAGCGTTTATGCAGTTTGCAAGCGACCTCGATAAAGAAACAAAAGAGCGCATCGAAAAAGGTCGAAGACTCTCGGAGCTCTTGAAGCAGACAAATGGCAAACCGCTTTCGTTTGAGAAGGAAGTTATTGTGATCTACGCGGGTATTTCTGGAGTGATTGATAAGGTGAAAGTTGAGGATATGCACCTCTTTGAGGAGAAGTTGATGGAGTACTTCGACCATCATGCATCGGGTATTGTTGGGGCGATTCGAAAGGATCGTGCGATTCTCTCGCCCACCGAAGAGAACCTGAAACTTGCGCTTGCGGATTTTGTAACCTCGCACCCAGAACTCTTTATTGTTCACTAGTATTATTTAAACTGCCATGTCATCCCTCCGCTCGATAAAAGGAAAAATACGATCCGTACAAAAGACCCATCAGGTTACGAAAGCCATGGAGGCTGTTTCTGGTGTAAAAATGCGCAAATCACAAATCGCTGCTCTCATGGCACGCCCATATTCATTCGCAGCATTTCGTATCTTGTCGCGCATTACGCGTTCGGTTGATATCGCACATCACCCTCTTGTTCTAGTTCGACCCGTCAACAGGGTCCTCCTTGTTGTCGTTACGAGTGACAAAGGACTCGCTGGAGGGTTGAATAGCGGAGCGACAAAATGCGCCCTTGCCACTCTTGCAGACAGGATGGTCTCCCGTGAGAATACCGGTGTCCTTGCTATTGGCCGAAAGGGTGAGGAATTCTTCTCTCGTCGTGGTTATCTCCTTGAAAAACATATTCAAACCATGAAAGACGAAAGCGCAATCAGCGACTTTAATGGAGTTGTGTCGCTCATCACAGATTTATTTACCAACGGCAAATATGATGAATGTGTGCTTGTGTACACAAATTTTCGTTCAACATTTGAGCAAGAGCCAGTCTCGCGCATACTTCTCCCATTTTCTGTCGAGGGATTAAGCACAATGATCAAGGGTATTGTGCCAGAACGGGGTGCATTTGCTGAAGCAAATGCAAACATTGAAAATGATGCGCGGGGAGCGGATTATCTGTTTGAGCCCTCTCCAGAGGTAGTGTTCGAAACACTTCTTCCGCGTCTTATGTCGATACAACTTCATCATGCATTCCTTGAGGCAAAAGCATCTGAACACTCTGCGCGAATGGTTGCGATGCGAAATGCATCGGACAAGGCAAGCGAAGTGACATTCTCTCTGACGCGCGAATACAACAAAGCCCGCCAGTCAGCGATTACGAGAGAGATGAGTGAGATCATCGGAGGGATAGAAGCGATGAAGTAGTATTATCAACCCACAAGAAATTTAATAACAAAATTATGAACACAGGAACAATCAAACAAATCGTCGGACCGGTCGTAGATGTGTACTTCGAGCACAATATTCCCGAAGTAGAGCACGCACTTCTTGTGGAGTGGGTGGGGGAACATGGTGATAAGAGAAAGATCACGCTTGAGGTGGCGCAGCATTTGGGTCTTGGTCGCGTCCGAGCAATTGCACTCGATTCTACCGAAGGACTCCGACGTGGCGTAGAAGTAAAGAACACCGGAGCACCTGTTCAGGTTCCTGTGGGAGAGGCTGTCCTCGGACGTCTCTTTAACGTGCTTGGCGAAACGATTGACGGGGGAGCGCCACTTCCTCCGAAAACAGAAAAGCTCTCGATTCACCGCAAGCCACCTGCATTCAAGGAGCAGAAGACAAAGACGGAAATTTTTGAAACGGGTATCAAGGCGATTGACCTCATGACGCCGTTCATTAAAGGTGGAAAGGTTGGTCTCTTTGGCGGTGCAGGCGTTGGAAAAACTGTGCTCATTCAGGAGCTCATTCGTAACGTGGCGACCGAGCACGGCGGATACTCGGTGTTTGCCGGTATTGGCGAGCGTGTACGCGAGGGTAACGACCTCTATCACGAAATGAAAGAGTCGGGCGTGCTTGCAAAGACTGCGCTTGTGTTTGGACAGATGAATGAGGTTCCTGGTGCGCGCGCACGTGTAGCCCTTTCTGGCCTCACTATGGCAGAACATTTTCGTGATGCAGGAGGCAAAGACACCCTGCTCTTCATGGACAATATTTTCCGTTTTATTCAAGCAGGCGCCGAGGTGTCTGCGCTTCTCGGTCGTGTGCCATCTGCAGTAGGATACCAGCCTACGCTTGCGGAGGAAATGGGTAAACTTCAAGAGCGTATTGCATCCACAACCAAGGGTTCTATTACTTCCGTACAAGCGGTGTATGTGCCCGCAGACGACCTCACTGACCCAGCACCAGCAACAACGTTTTCGCACCTCGACTCCACAGTGGTACTTTCGCGTCCGCTCGCATCACTCGGTATTTATCCTGCGATTGACCCTCTTGATTCTGCGTCAGGCGCTCTTGACCCGCAGGTGGTAGGCGAGCGTCACTACAAAGTGGCAATGGAGACCCGCAAGGTTCTTCAGCGCTACAAGGATTTGCAGGATATTATCGCTATTCTTGGCATTGAGGAACTTTCAGACGATGATAAACTCGCGGTAAATCGTGCACGCAAGATTCAGCGTTTTCTTTCGCAGCCATTTTTCGTTGGCGAAGTGTTTACAGGAATGCCCGGCAAGTATGTAAAACTTGAGGATACGATCGAGGGATTTGCTCAGATTCTCGAAGGTAAACATGATGACGTTAATGAATCAGCGTTCTACATGAAAGGGACGATTGATGAGGTTGAGCAAAATAAGGAGTAAGACGACTGTATTTTGCCAACCCCGCCCATTCATTGTGGCGATTGTTCAAATTGTAAGAAAATTGTATAAAGTATTTTAAAATAGTAATGTTATTAGAATAAGAATGGGCGGGGTAGTGATTTTAATAGTCGCTTCGCTCCTTTAAAATCAACATCATGATGAAGCTCACCATAGCAAAGGTAGATGAAGTGCTTTTCAAAGGCATGGCTGCGAGCTTGTCTTGCACGGGCGCTTTGGGTGATCTCACCATACTTCCTCATCATGCACCGCTCGTAACACCACTCAAAAAGGGTGAGCTTAAGGTAGTTGATAGTGAGGGAAAAGAAATACGCATTGCGGTAACAGACGGTATTCTTGAGGTTGGCGGTAACGAAGCGACCGTAATCTTGTAAAAAAAAGACTCCCTTGCTTACGCAAAAGAGTCTTTATTCAAATTCAAATTACTCAGTATTCCTCTCTGTCCGGTTTCCTTTTGATGAGGAACACGACTTTGTTTTGTTCCTCGTCGAGCATCCGTTGAGGTTTATATTCTACTGGTAGGACTAACGACAAAACTTCTTCCTCGGTAAGCGGAGTCCTTATTAGCTGGAGAATCCATTGTAGCTCATAAGGGCTTTCTGAGGAATGAAGTATTCCTTCCCATTTACGAACTTCTACCAGACCAAGAAAATGAGTTTGGCAAATGCGCAGCCCTTCGTGGAATGGACACGGAGACAGTAACGTATCTGCTGTCCATGGAACACGGCACGTAAGGCCACGCCGTACATACTCTTTTTCTGACAGCATTGGAAGCCCCGCTTCTTTTTCAAACTCATAAAGTCCGGAAAAATTACTGCCCATAATTTTCCGCGCGGATATTCTTTGATTATAGATTGTTACTTCAAACTCACCGTACTCATTACATCCTACGGTTTCTGAGATCCTTGGCGTGACACAATACTCTAATCGCCTAGCCGAATTTTCTTCATCATTGATACCACCACAACTATTATCCCAAACAAGGCATTTTTGTGGAATACACATAGTGCTCTCCTTAAAAATTCTCTTGTCGTGGTCTCCTTGAAGGGAAGATCCCTACAAGGAGAAAGGTTAATAAAATATACAAGGCTCTCAAAGAGCACCTCATCCAAGTTTAATTATACCAGTACAAGAGAAAATGTCAATCCCCCGCATGGTACTATGTATCAAAATGTATTAAGAAGAAGATTTGAATTTCTGTAGTGATTTTATAAAAAGAATGGGGTCTCGTTTGCGAAAGCAACGAAGCCCCATTGATACTACTTCATCTCTCCCTTACGTCGTACTTTCTTTCTATTACGACACTCAGGGTTTCTTCTTTTCCTAACATATACATTTTCTTGTATTCTGGCGGCAGGTCCAGGGATCTTGCTGCCTCTACAGAATATGAAGGTCCTTTGAGACAGAGAACCCACCCTAGTTTCCACCTATCACTTTTGCAGGGGACTTTTCCTTTCCATGCGCGTTTTTCCAATATCATAAGCACATGCGTGTGGCGGATCAATCTTCCTTTGACGAACGGACATGGAGAATTGAGTGTGTCCAAGAAAAATGGAACAACACCCGGTAAGCCCAATTTAAGATAGTGTTTTTCTGGGAGGCTCTTGTTAAGTCTAAGTTCTTTCTCGTACGCGGTACGTCCGAAAAAATTCTTCCCCATCACTTCTTCCGCGGATACCGGAGAATACACCAGGGCAGTGACTAAGCGTGGATCTTCGTCCTGCCATGTACCTTCTGGCGGGAGTGGAATCAAGAGCAACTCACCATGCCTGTAGTTTGGCCCGGTTAGTCTTTTCTCTTTAGCGAAAAAACCGCCGAGTCCACCGCAACTCACTCCAAGATCTATTAGTGGAGTATTCACTATAATCCTCCTAAAATTCTCTTGTCGTGGTCTCCTTGAAGGGAAGATCCCTACAAGGAGAAAGGTTAATAAAATATACAAGGCTCTCAAAGAGCACCTCGATTCTCGTTGTATTATACCAGTACCTCAGAAAAAGTCAACCCCATTTTTGCCACTTTTTGTGGTTATTTTATAGCAAGCGAGGTATCTTTTTAAAGTCAGTTTTTAGGACTTCACGGAGAGAGCCGTTGTAAAGTGCGGCGGCGGGGTGATAGAGGGGGAGGAAGCGGCGAGGTTTGGCAAAGTATTTCGTACTAAGTAGTGTGCCGTGAACCTCGGATATTTTTTCATGAGGAAAAAAGTGGTTCATTGAATGGCGCCCGAGAAAAACAATGAGTGCGGGGTCAATGAGTTTTATTTCTTCTTCAAGCCACTTTGCGCAGGCGGCGATTTCTGACTGAAGCGGGTCGCGATTGTTTGGAGGACGATATTTTACAATGTTCGTAATGTAAACATCCTCACGCCTCATTTTGATACTCTCAAGCATTTCATCAAGAAACTTCCCCGCTGAGCCAATAAATGGTCGCCCCTCTCTATCTTCTCTCGCTCCTGGCGCTTCTCCAATGAATACGATCTGTGCGTTTGCATTGCCGTCTCCAGGCACACCCTGAGTGGCAATTTCGCGTAGCTCACACGTGCAATTCGCAAGCCACTTTTTGTGGAGCCTTTTAAGCTCATTGGCTTTGTTCATGCGCCGATTGTAGCATATTTAGATTAGTGAGTTATAATGTACATTATGAATATCTTTGAATCATTTGGCAGAAACGTAGATAATATGGATACATTGGAGCTTAAGGCAAGAGGGCTAGAGGGGATGTGCGTGGAGTGTTCTGGGAAAGGGCGTGTCAATGCGAATATTTTTAGCGATGGTAAGGTGTGCGCAAATTGTCACGGAAAAGGGTTTTTGAAACATGATAATGCTAGCCAAGAGGAGTTTTCTGTTCAGAGTAAGGATCTGTTGCATTAGAATACCTTTTTATATTCTGTATTTTTTGTGGTGCGTGGTAGGAAGCCCTGCTATTGAGGATTTATCAATAGTGTCTTGAGTCCCCATGCTCTCATTTACTTGGAACGCGTGCACTTCATCTGAGTACATAACTTCCTGGTCATGGCGCAAGTTGTAATGCTCCTGAGTGATTATTTTATAGGGCATTTCTAGCAAGCTTGCAGGGCTCACTTTTTTGATGTGTTTTAAAATGTTCGCAAGGTTGTCGATATCTTTTTGAGTGATCGGTTCGTGGCACCAGTTTGTAAAATAGTCTTCGAGGTAGTTCTCAAGGCGAGCAGGAATAATCACACGCAAGTGCGATGCGGTTGGATTATGTTTAAGCACCTCGTCCATTGCAAAATAATCAACTCCTGTTGCCCCCCCGTGAGTACGCCGTCACCACAAGCGATAACCTCGCGTGCGGCCTTGCGCACATCCTCCTCAACTTCACTGTTGGTGAGGCGCCATGTGCCAGTAAATAAAATCCATTTCATAGGGTCACAATACTACAATTATATGTTAGAATCAACAATAACATGGCAAACAAGGAAACTAAAAAGACAAAAACAACTTCCTGGGGTGGTGTGGCGCATTGGTACGACACGCTTCTTGCGGGTGATGATACTTATCAATCGCGGGTGATTTTACCAAACATTTTGCGAGCAATGGCAATCAAGAAAGGGGAGAAGGTACTCGATCTCGCGTGCGGGCAGGGATTTTTCACCCGTGCATTTTTTGCTGAGGGTGCGGATACGACTGGGGTGGACCTCGGGAAACAGCTCATCCTTATTGCAAAAAAAGAATCAACAAAGGAAATAAAATATTTTCCGCACTCTGCAGAAGACCTCTCGCTTTTTGAGGACAATTCATTCGATAAAATTGTAATCATACTCGCGATTCAGAATATTGAAGCACCACACAAGGTTTTTAAAGAATGCGCGCGCGTTCTTGTTCCTGGGGGGAAACTTTTTATTGTCCTCAATCATCCCGCTTTCCGTATTCCAAAAGCAAGTGCGTGGGGCTATGACGAAGCAACCAAAACGCAGTACCGCCGAATCGACAGCTATATGTCCGAGTCAAAAGTTGAAATTGAGATGAACCCAAGCAAGCGCGACAGCAAGACAACGATCTCGTTTCATCGCCCGCTTCAGTATTATTTCAAAACGCTTGCTAACAGCGGGTTTGTTGTCGCGCGTCTTGAAGAGTGGCTCTCGCATAGGGAAAGCGAGCTTGGTCCGCGAAAGAAAGCAGAGGACAAAGCACGCAAAGAAATACCAATGTTCCTCTTTCTGGAGGTTTTAAAAAAATAACACTATGTTTGGGCAACTATTAAAAATTCTTGCGGGGATTTTGATGCTCATCGGAGCAGGCGTTTTTTCGTATAATTATTTCGGACAAACAGTGGGACCCCGCGAGGTGACCAAAGTGCAAGAAGTGCCTGCTGTCGTTGTTAAAAAAGAAACAACAAAATCCACTACGACAGCGCAAGTGTCGCAAAAGAAAGTTGTCGCAAAAGCGCCTGTCGCTTCGCCAACGAAAACTAATGGCAGTCTGATTCTAAAGACACCTGTCGTAGAAAAAAATGTTGTCGCGCCGGGACCTCTCCGTGTGTTGGTTCAAGCACCAACAACTTCAGCACTCTCTATTCTGGGTGTCATCGAGCACACCAATATTGAGCGCGCGCAGAATGGCGGACTTCCCGCGCTTGCAGAAAATACTGTTCTCAATCGCGATGCGCAAATGAAGGTTGATGATATGTTCGCCAAGCAATATTTTGAGCATGTGTCACCCATAGGGGTGGGGCCTGCAGATCTCGCTAAAGCCGTTGGGTATGCGTATGTAATCGTCGGAGAAAATCTTGCCCTCGGGGATTTTGGTTCAGACCAAGGCGTGGTAACTGCGTGGATGAATAGCCCGGGGCATCGTGCAAATATTCTGAACGTCCACTATCAGGAGATTGGTGCTGCGGTAGGCAAGGGAATATATGAGGGGAATGAGACGTGGATAGCGGTACAAAGTTTTGGGATGCCACTGTCTGCGTGCCCTGCGATTGACTACGTACTCAAGTCTCAGATTGATGCGAACAACATAAAGATTGCAAACCTGCGCACAGAACTCGATGTAAAAAAGGCGCTGATTGACGCGACGCCGGTAAGCGAATATGACTACAACATGTACGTAAGCGAGTATAATGTGATGGTGCCAGAGTACAATGCCCTTGTGGGGAATAATCGCATACTTGTTGCAAATTATAATGCTGGGGTACAGGCGTTCAATAGCTGCATAAATGCTGCGGGCGCACATTAAAAACCGTCGTTAACTTTTTGTCTTTTTAGTTGTTTTCTGTTAGACTAGCGCTTATGTTAAAAGAATTTTTACTCAAACAAGTCATTAAGCGCCAGCTGAAAGGCGTTCCAGAAGCCGAGATTGACCGCATTATTACCCTTGTAGAAAAGAATCCAGAGCTTTTCAAAAAGATAGGCGACGAGATTAAGGCAAAAGTGAAAAGCGGTCGTTCGGAGCAAGCGGCTTCCATGGAGGTCATGCGCGCGCATCAGTCAGAACTTCAGAAAGTTTTGAAATAGAACTTATATAGTTGGCACACTGCTTCGTTGACCTTGTCGCAAAAACACTCACAGTACGCTAAGAACGGTTCATATTTTTGTTCCTCGTCGCTCAATTAGTAAATTGACTTACGTGCTCGTATTGCATCCAACCACAAAAGTTCTAAAACTATTTTTGTATTTTATTATTTAACCATTAACACAACCTTATGGCACTCGCAATCGGAATCGTAGGGCTACCCAATGTGGGCAAGTCCACACTTTTTAACGCACTTACGAAAAAATCTGTTCCCGCAGAGAATTACCCGTTTTGTACAATAGATCCATCAGTGGGTGTGGTTGCGGTACCCGATGAACGCCTCCATAAGCTCGCAGAGTTTTCTAAAACTCAAAAAACTATTCCCGCAGCAGTGGAGTTTGTGGATATAGCGGGGCTTGTAAAAGGCGCATCTGAAGGTGAAGGACTTGGCAATCAATTTCTTTCGCACATCCGTGAGACCGATGCTATTGCAGAGGTGGTTCGTATCTTTGAAGATGATAATGTGATTCACGTGCATGGCAAAGTAGATCCTGTTTCAGATATTGAGACGATTAATCTTGAGCTCATTCTTGCTGATGAGCAGACCGTGACAAAGCGCCTTGCGAATATCGAAAAAGACGTGAAGCGTGGCGATAAGGAAGCTGTAAAAGAAAAAGAAATCCTCCAAAAGGTTTCTGAGGCTTTGTCACAGGGGAAGCTCGCACGCACCGTAATTCTCAAGGATGATGAAGTTCTTGTTGTCCGCGCAATGCACCTCCTTACACTGAAGCCGGTTTTGTATGTTTTGAATAAAAAAGCGGGTGGTAAAAATCTCGATGAAATAAATGACCCGCGCTACACTGCGCTTCTGGAATATTTGAAGTCACTCGGCGTACACTACGTGGTGGTGGATGCAGGGGTAGAGCAGGAGCTTGCCGCATTTGAAGGAGAGGAAAAAGAAATGTTTCGTGCAGAGCTCGGTTCCAAAAACGATGGCATCAACGACCTAATCACAAAAGGCTACGAGATGCTCGGTCTCGAGACTTATTTTACAACGGGTGAAAAAGAGACGCGCGCATGGACTATCAAAAAGGGAAGCACCGCACCGGTTGCTGGAATGGCAATTCATACGGATTTCAAAGACAAATTCATTCGCGCAGAAGTTATTTTTTGGAAAGATTTGCTCGATGCGGGTTCGTTTGCAAACGCGAAAGAGAAGGGGCTTTTGAGAATAGAAGGGAAGGAATATGTTGTCAAGGACGGTGACGTCATCGAATTCCGCGTTTAAAATCATATCATCTACGTCGTTATGACTTCGGTTTTGCTCGTCAGAGTACTATTCGTACACCTCCTCACAAAACCTCGTCACGCCTCGTATCTGGCATAATTTAGACACGGAATAAAGTTTAGGGTTTAAGGAAAAGCGTGAACATTTGCAAATGTTCACGCTTCTTCATAATTCAATAATTTTGTAATCACACAGTCCATGCCCCAGACCTTTTGGCTTGTGGCACATTGGACAGGTGACAGTCTCGATTGGATCAGGGAAATATTTTATCTCCCCACTGACGTCCATTGTTGGGCATATAAACTGGTAATTGTAGTATCGCCTAGTATTGTAACCACCTGTTTTATTACTCATCTCTAGCCTCCACGAAAGAATATACTGAAAACATACTACCGCATGTTTGTTTTGAAGTCAATTTTTTAGTCTGTTGACAAACGGCACACTTTTGATACACTTGTTTTATGGCTACCACAAAACGAAGGTTGAATATTACTCTCGCTCCTGATGTGGAGAAACTCATAACGCAGATTGCGAAGCGTGACCGCGTGCCTGAGGCGACAAAGATAAGCGAGCTACTCAATATCTCACTTATGATGGAAGAGGATAAAGCCTTTAGTTTATTGGGCGAGAATAGGTTGAAAGAAAAAGGGAAGAAGCTGACTCATGCTGATGTGTGGGGAAAGTAATATATGTTTGAAATCACCTATCATAAAAAAGTAGTTGATGATATTTCTGGTATTTCGACTTCTCATAAAATAGCAATTAAAAAAGCAATTCAAGAAAAACTAACTACCGAGCCAGAATTTTTTGGCAAGCCACTCCAGTTTTCGCTATCAGGGCTCCGGAGTCTAAGGGTTGGGGATTATCGTGTGGTGTTTCAGTTAAAGAAAAAAGAAGTGTTTGTGGTGCTTATTGTGCACAGGTCTGTAGTATATGCGCTTGCGGGTAAAAGGATTTAAAAACAAAAAGACCATTTTATATAAAATGGTCTTTTTGTTTTTCCTTAGAGCGAGCTAAATTGCTTTTTAGGGGGTTTTGAGCGTGACGACGCGAAAACTTCAGACTTTTTTGAAGCTTAAAAAAAGTCGTACCCTAAAAAGAATTTAGCGAGCGGATTCTACTTCCTCACAAACGCCTCTCGTGGGGAAAGTTTTGAAGCGTTGCGGGAAGGCCAGTAGCCTGAGATTAGTCCGATACACGAGGAGAGAACGAGTGTCGCGATTGCAAACCATGCGGGTGTTATGAAAAGCGTAAGAGCCTTGCTCCCCATGTTTTGAGAAAGTGTGCTCATAACAAAGTTAATGAGCGCCCCTCCACCCATGCCGATGGCAACCCCAGACACGCCTCCCAAAAATCCGATAATAAAGGATTCCATTAGGAATAAGTTTTGCACATCGCTGTCTGTTGCGCCGAGCGATTTCATCACACCAACTTCGTAGATGCGCTCAAGGAAACCGACGATCATTGTATTGAACATTCCTATCGCAGATACGATAAGCGCCGCTGTTCCAAACACCATGAGCACTGTTGTGATCGCATTGGTAATCTTTCGCGCTTGGTTCACGAGGTCTACTTTAGCGCTAATTAAAAAGCCTTCTTTTTCAAGCTTGTCGCGAAGCGGTTCTACAAGGTCGACATTGCGCGCTTTAATAAGGAGACTTTTGAGAACAGTTGGCTCCTTGGTTACGGAAGAATAGGGGACATAGGCAAGCGGAGATTCATTTTCATCGGTAATAATTCCGCGAATTTGAAGTTTTGAAATAAGGACTTCCTCGGTGCTTCCGTCGGGTTTTGGGTAGTATACTTTTCCCGTCACTTCTTTCCCAATGATCGTTTCATCCACAGTAAGGCCGAGAAGCTTCAATGCTTGTGCCGAAAGAACAACGCCAGGATTATCCTCGTCGAATACTTCACCAAGGTCTGGATACACGCCTGCAAATTTAAAATAAGAGGCGCGCACCACGCGTGTTACGGGAATAATACCAGGCGCTCCTTCTGCTATCGATAGTTCGCCGGAGAATTCGGTGACAGGGCTCACTGCGTCAACTTCCTCTCTCGTTTTTATCTCTGCTACCTTTTCCAAATCAATACCTTTTCCGCTCTCGCTTGGATAAGCTGCTTCGAGAGTCATCAGGGAGTCCTCGCTCGTGATGAGGTTTCCGATCAAAATATACTGAAGACCATAACCAAGCGATACAAGGAATACTACAGTACCGATACCCACAGACATGCCGAGAATGGTCAAAATGGTACGTGTGGGTTTTGTGCGAAAAACACGAAGCGAAAGTTTAAGGAGGTCCCATGCCGACAAGCTGTGATCGGTTTTTATCTCGAGCTTTTGCGGCACCTTTGGCATCTCGTATTTTTCGTCTTCAATATTTTTTTCCATAAGTTATGTTGAGATGAGTTCTAATTAAAAACTTGGTAGCTTTTGCCTGTGAGGATGGTTTCAAGGCGTTCAGAAACACTGCGGACTGTTCCTGGCGCAAGACCAACCCCAAAGTCTGTGCGTGACAGCTCGAGCACCTGCCGGAAGTTTTCCGGACTAATAATGTTTCGGAAACGATCCTCAACCGCTTCATCAAAGCGGACAATCTGAATATCTGAAAGGAGACCTTTGTAATCTTCGAGAAGCCATGCGCGCATCTTTGCAACCTCTTCATAGAGCGGGGTCTCAGGATCTTTTTCAAGATCTTTGTAAATATCCTCGATTTTTTTCCGTTTTTCTACAATATCTTCTGCGATGAGAGCTATCTTCTGCGCCCGTTGCTTCCAAAGACCAACACCACCGTCTTTGAATGGGCTATCAAGAAAATCGATAAATGTTGGTGTGTCTATAATGCATTCGAGTCGCTTCGATAGAAACATTTCAAATCGCTTGATCTCCTCACCCGAGAACCCGCGCATAAGCATATAAGAAAGAGAGTGTGCCATCAGGCGTTCCGGGGTCACTTCAGGGAACAGGTTGCGATAAAGGTGGTCTGAAAGTGTTTTCTGCGCAACTTTCTTTTTTTCGGGTTGTTCTTTTTTAATCATTTCCCCATCTTTGAGGTAGAAAATTGTTTTTGCGTCACGAAGGCTCCATGATTCGTGCGTGACCATAATGATTGTGCGTCCGTCTTTTTCGTTCAGCTCTTTTAAAAATTCAAGCGCTTTGTTTGCGTTTTCAGAGTCGAGGTTGCCGAGAGGCTCGTCTGCGATTATTATCGGCGGGTTGTTGGCGAGAGCGCGAGCGATACTTACACGTTGCTGCTGTCCTCCCGAGAGCTCAGATGGAAATCGCTCGGCATACTTTGTCATTGAGAATCTATCGAGAAGTTTCATCGCTTCTTTTCTGCGGCGATCAACATTAACACCAAGGAACGCCATGGGGAGCGCCACATTGTCGAGAACGGTGAGCGATGGAAGAAGATTGAATTGCTGAAAAATGATACCAACACCTATTTGGCGGTATACAGCCAATTCTTTTTTAGAAAGACCACGAAGATCGCGCCCGTTGACAAAAATATGTCCCTCGTCGGCATTTTCGGTTTCGATGCCACCGATTAAATAGGTAAGTGTGGTTTTTCCGCAGCCCGATGGTCCAAAAAATGCCACATAACCGCCTCTTTCAATCTCTAAGTTGATATTTTTCAAAGCGTGCGCCTCCGATGGTTTTCCACGGTTGTAGTAAAAGTTTACATCTTCAAGTTTTATGAGTGGCGTGCTCATTATATTATTGGCTATCGAAGGAACGAATTAGTTGAAGCAGGTCTTGTGGCATATTTTCGCCCTTTGTGAGGTATGCCTCTGCGCCAAGCGCGAGTGCTTGCGTTCGATATTCATCTTCGTCGTAGCCCGAGAAAACAACGACGCGAATTGATTGTGTTTCAGGATCAGTTTTAATGCGTTTGAGAAGCGAGAACCCAGCCTCAGCGCTCGTTTCTATTTTCCCATTTTTTTCGAATGGCATAACGAGTCCGGTAAAAATAATATTTGGCCTTGTGGCTGGGTTTGCAATGAATACGGATGCCTCACTCATACTGCTTACTGTAGTGAGTTCATACTTGTCATCAAGCCCATGAAGCCAAAAAATGTTTGCAAACATCAGGCGAATAATCTCATTGTCATCCACAAGTAAAATCTTCTTTTTTGGCTGTTCCATTACGCTCTACTTTAACACAGCATGGTCTTTTTGTGGAGCCTTCTGGAGGGTTGCAAAGAGTTTCCTTGAGGCGTACAATTATTTGTATGGAAACATTACAAAAACCAAAGACAACACCGAAGGACTTCTTTCTTTATTTAGGGGTGACTGTTTCGTTGTATGTAAGCGCCGTAAGCCTGATTGGTCTTTTGTTTTCAGTGATTGACCAGGCATTCCCTGGACCGCTTGCTTACATAGACCCGTATTCAACCGGAGTGCGCACGGCAATAGCTACACTCATAGTAATTTTCCCCGTGTTTATTCTGGTTTCGCGGTATGTTTATGGCATGGAGCGAAGCACTCCCGAAAAGCGCGAGCTCGGCGTGCGCAAATGGCTCACTTACTTCAATCTTTTTGTGGGCGCGCTTATCCTTATCATTGACCTCGTTGTGCTCCTTAATCGTTTCTTGGGCGGGACAGATTTCACGACAGGTTTTGTTCTCAAGGTCATAGCTGTATTTGTTATTGTGGGCGGCCTCTTTTCTTTCTATGTGTATGATTTGCGCCATCCACCAGTGGAAGCGGGTAATACATCGCGCAATGCGGGATTGGCTGCTATAGCAATCGTCATGATTTCCCTCGTGGTTGGGTTTATTGTGATGGGGTCTCCATCAACTCAACGGGCAAAGCATTATGATGATCAACGAGTTTCAGATCTGCAGAATATAAATTACCAGATTATTAATTACTGGCAGCTAAAAAGGGTTCTTCCAGCGGTGCTTCGCGATGTCGAAAATAAGGCGACAGGAAATATTTTGCCAGTTGACCCAGAGAGTGGTGCTGAGTATTCATACGAGGCAATAAGCACTCTGTCATACAAAATATGTGCAGTTTTCAGTTTGGCAAGCACAGGGACTGACAGTGCTACAAGGAGTGCAGAAACCCAACCTGTTCCAGCGTCGGCTGTTAAAATGACAGGACAAGAAAATTGGACGCATTCAATGGGGTCGCAATGCTTCACTCGCACTATTGACCCTGCGCTCTATCCGCCGTTCGATAGCACGGTGAAAGCTTTTCCTGTGCTCAGTAAATAAAAGAAATAACAAAACCCTCGTCTTTGAGCAAAGACGAGGGTTTTGTTATACTATGTTTAATGTCTGAAAAGTACGACCACAAAGTAATCGAAAAAAAATGGCAAGATGTGTGGAGCGCGTCTGGTGTCTATAGCGCAGGCGAGAATTCTGTGAAGCCAAAAAAATATGTACTCGATATGTTCCCGTATCCATCAGGGGACGGGCTCCATGTTGGGCATCCAAAGGGATATATCGCAACTGATATTTATTCTCGTATGAAACGCATGCAGGGATTCAACGTGCTTCATCCAATGGGATGGGATGCTTTCGGTCTGCCCGCAGAACAGTATGCAATAAAAAACAAAGTACACCCCCGAGTCGCTGTAGAAAAAAATACCAAACGGTACAAGGAACAACTTTCGATGATTGGGTTTGATTATGACTGGAGTCGCGAGATAAACACCACGGATCCTACTTTTTATAAATGGACACAATGGATTTTTTTGAAGATGTTTAAAAAGGGGCTCGCGTACGAATCATATGAGCCGATTAACTGGTGCCCAACTTGCCAGACAGGCCTTGCGAACGAAGATCTTGAAGATGGTAAATGCGAACGCTGTGATACCCCAATTGAGAAAAAACCAATGCGTCAGTGGGTACTTCGTATCACCGACTATGCGGATCGCATGCTTGCTGATATTGATAAACTCGATTGGCCTGTATCTATCAAAGAAGCACAGAAAAACTGGATTGGTCGAAGCGAGGGCGCTGAAATTGATTTTGCTATCGAGGGAAGCGAGAAAAAAATCACGGTATTCACGACGCGCCTCGATACGCTTTTTGGTGCGACATATTGTGTGCTTGCGCCGGAGCATAAACTCATTGATGAGTTGAAGGAGTCGATTGCAAATTGGGGCGAAGTTGAAAAGTATCGCACCGAAACAAAAGCGCGCACTGAAATTGAGCGCACTGCAGAAGGTCGCGATAAAACTGGAGTGAAGATTGAAGGGGTGAGTGTTATAAACCCCGCAAATAACGAGAACCTTCCTCTTTTTGTCGCGGACTATGTGCTTGGACACTATGGCACTGGCGCAGTAATGGCTGTTCCTGCGCACGATGAGAGGGATTTTGAATTTGCGAAGAAGTTCGAGCTGTCAATTAAAAGGGTGGTTGCTCACGATATAAAAAAAATACGGGGGGTGGGTGCAATTTTAGAAACAAACACTGGTACATTTATTTTTCAAAAAAGAGATGCTAATGCTCCTTCGAGACCAGGGATGATTTCCTCCTTTGGCGGACGTCCAGAAGATGGGGAAGATGAACTGACTTGTCTGAAGAGAGAACTTTTTGAAGAATTGTTGCTTAAAATTAAAGACGATGATGCACAATACATAGGAGCTTTTGGTTATAAAGATGACGGAACACGTAATATTTTATTTCATGTAGGAGGTGTTGATACCAGCACCCTAACTCTTATGGAGGGTGAGAGTATTGTTGAGATGAAAGTTGAAGATGCCTTAAATCATGAAAAAGTTACTGATTTCGTTAAAGAGGCCTTAATTGAACTGACTGATGTAAAAAAACAATCAGTGTATCTTGATGACGGCAGACTAATAAATTCTGGTCAGTTTGACGGCACGCCAAACGAAGACGCAAAAAAGAAAATCACTGACTTCGTAAAAGGACGATGGGTCACCAAGTATCGCCTTAAGGATTGGGTGTTCTCTCGCCAGCGTTATTGGGGTGAGCCGATTCCACTTATTCACTGTGAGAAGTGTGGTGTTGTTCCTGTCCCTGAAGAAGATTTGCCTGTGGTTTTGCCAGAGGTGGAATCCTACGAGCCAACAGGAACAGGAGAGTCGCCACTCGCGGGTATTCCTGACTGGGTGAATGTTCCGTGTCCAAATTGTGGTGACGTAGGCAAGCGTGAGACGAACACGATGCCACAGTGGGCAGGGTCTTCGTGGTACTATTTGCGGTTTATTGATCCGCACAATACAAATATGCTTGTTGATAAAGAAAAAGAAAAGTATTGGTCACCGGTGGACATGTACGTTGGGGGTGCCGAGCATTCAACACGCCATCTTATCTATGCGCGTTTTTATCATAAATTTTTATACGACATAGGTGTTGTAAACTACGACGAACCATTTAATCGACTTCAAAATGTCGGACTTATTATTGCAGAAGATGGACGCAAAATGAGCAAACGTTGGGGGAATGTGGTGAACCCGGATGATATTGTTTCTATGTATGGCGCAGACACCATGCGTTTGTATGAAATGTTCATGGGTCCATTTGGACAATCGGTCGCATGGAGCACAAAAAGCATCGTTGGTCCACGCAGGTTTCTTGAGCGTGTGTGGCGGCTAAAAGAAAAGGTTTCAAAAACAGAAGATGGGTTGAGGGCAGAAGTGGCACTTCACAAGACCATCAAAAAAGTAGGTGAGGATATTGAAGAATTTAATTTTAATACTGCTATTTCATCGCTGATGATTCTTTTGAATGAATTGGAAAAAATAGAAACTGTTTCCAAGAATGATTTCGAAGTCCTTCTCGTGCTCCTCGCACCATTTGCGCCACATATTACCGAAGAGCTGTGGCGCGATCTTGGTAACAAAAATTCTATTCACCTTGAACCGTGGCCAATAGCCGACCCAGCCAAATGTGTTGAAGGTGAAGTGACGGTCGCTGTGCAGGTGAATGGAAAGTTGCGCGACACGATTATTGTATCTCGAGATACAGAGGAAGATGTGGTAAAAGAGATGGCGCTAGCCCGCCCTGGAGTGCAAAAATGGATGGAAGGGATGGTTTTTTCGAAGATTATCGTGGTTCCAAACAAGCTGATAAATATCGTGATAAAAGAATAACCTTGCAATATAAGGGTATATTCTGGTTTAGAAGAAAAACCTTGACTTCCCATCCGTTTAATGCTAAAAAGTATTTACTTCGTGGAAAAAATAGTCAATTAATACCGTGTTTTAATAGTTATTATATATGCCCGCCATCACATTTAAACCAAAACAGGTCGTAAAGCGCCTCCTTTCTCCACTTTCTCCACGCGCACTCGATGTTATGACCAAGCGCTATGGTTTGGGTGAAAGCGTCGACCGAATGACACTCGAGGGTATCGGCAAGACTTACGGCATCACACGCGAGCGTGTGCGCCAGATTGAGAATTTTGCGTTGGGAGCTATCAAAAAAGCTGACGCATTTAAAAAAGAAGGAGCAGTATTCGAAGAGCTAAATAAACTCGTTGTTTCGATGGGTGGCGTCGTATGCGAAGAAGATTTTTTGATGCACGTTTCCAAGGACGAAAGCACGCAGAATCACCTCTTTTTTCTCCTTGTGCTCGGTGACCAGTTTAAACGTGAAAAGGAAGACGAACACTTCCGTCACCGCTGGATAGTAGACGACAAAGTCTCAATGAAAGTTCACGATGCGATTCGCGAACTTTACAAAACACTTTCTCATGAGGACTTGATCCCCGAGAGCGAGATCGTTGCCTCTTTCTTAAATCACCTCAAGGATGTTTCTGAGGAATACAAAAATGAAGAGATCACCAAGCGTTGGCTTGCGCTCTCAAAAACTATCGCAAAAAATCCACTTGGTGAATGGGGCGTCGCGGAGTCACACAACGTAAACGCACGCGGTATGCGCGACTATGCATATCTTATTATCCGCAAACATGGCTCGCCGATGCACTTTACTGAGGTGGCAAAATCGATTACACAGATCTTTGGCAAAAAAGCTCACATTGCGACTTGCCACAATGAACTTATCAAGGATGAACGCTTCGTGCTCGTTGGTCGCGGACTCTATGCTCTCTCGTCATGGGGCTATGAAAAAGGAGTTGTAAAAGATGTCATCGCAAAGGTCCTCAAGAAGGAGGGAGCTCTTACAAAAAAAGATATTATTGACCGCGTGCTCAAGGAAAGGTACGTAAAAGAGAATACGGTATTTGTGAATCTTCAGGATACAAAAATGTTCAAAAGGACAAAGGAAGGAAAATACGCGTTGGCATAAAAACATGAACGCAAAAGGGCGGGACTAAATAGTCCCGCCCTTTTGCGTTCATGTTTTTTGCTGTATGATATGAAGTATGAGTTTATTTCAGACCCTGGATTTCTTGGGGCTCTATCAGCAGACCGTATCAACCCTTACTGTGGTTTTTTCGTGGTTTCCTTATTGGGGACCAATACTCCTCGGCTATATGTTTTGGCATCAGTGGATGCACTATGTACAAGGGCGACATATGGCCAAAATCAACTGGATACTCCTCGAGATAAAACTTCCTAAAGAAACTTATAAATCACCGCTTGCAATGGAGATTGTGCTCAATGCTCTTTATCAAGCAGCCACTGGCACTTGGTTCGATAAAATATGGAGAGGAAAAGTAAAAGATTGGTCCTCGCTTGAAATGGTTTCCATTGAGGGGCATATCAAATTTTTCATTCGCACTCCATGGATTTATAAAAATGTCATCGAAGCACAACTATACAGCCAGTATCCTGATGTTGAAATTTATGAAGTTCCAGATTATGTTCGCTATGTGGACTACCGCGGCAAGGAGGGTGACTGGTCACTCATTGGTGCGGAGTATGGTTTGAGCAAGCCAGATCCTTATCCAATCAAGACCTATGTTGACTACGGTCTCGATAAAGATCCGAAGGAAGAATTTAAAATTGATCCACTGACTTCCATCATTGAGTATTTGGGTTCGATCGGCAAGGGCGAGCAGATATGGATGCAGATCATTGTGCAAGCAGCAAGCAAGCGTTATCATAAATCAGATGGCACTATGGGTAATTGGCAAGACGAAGGAAAGGCTATTATCGATAAACTTACCAAGCGCAACGAAAAGACCCCGGAGGGTGCACCATCTTTTAAAATGATGATGATGACCGAAGGAGACCGCGACATAATCAAAGCTATCGAGCGAAGCATGGGTAAGTTTGGTTTTGATTGCGGTATTCGCGCTGTGTATCTTGTAAAAAAAGAGCAGTTTCACCCAAGCAATATTAAAGCGCTTGGCGGACTCCTGCGCCCGTTTACAAGTAGCAGTTTAAACGGGTTCACATTGACCGCGAATACATTTGGCAAAGATTACCCATGGCAGGACTTCAATGACATTCGATGGACAAAGAAGCGTAAGGAAATGTTTGAGGCGTACAAGCAACGTTCATGGTTCCATTCCCCGCGCAAATTGAAGCCGTTTGTGCTTACAACGGAGGAGCTCGCAACCATATACCATTTCCCGGGAGGGGTAGCTCAAACGCCAACATTTGGTCGTATTCCTTCACGAAAATCAGAGGCTCCGGTAAATTTGCCAATCTAACACTACCATTAATAGCTTATGGAACCATCACAAGAAAAAGAAGAAATTGGAATTGGTCGATTTCGAGTATCCCTGACATCAATCGGAATAGAAGAGCGAAGTTCAAAAATCGTCATTTTTTCTGTGCTTACGGTCGTGTTTTTTTGTGCGACAATATCTTATCTTTTAATGCCACCATTTAGTTTTCCGAAAGATAAAATGATCACCATAAAAAAAGGTGCCTCGCTCGCAGAAGTATCCACTCTTCTTGATAAAGAGAGTATGGTTCATTCAAAAAGTCTTTTTGAACTCTGTGCCAAAATAGTTGGCGGGAAAAAACCCATATTCGCCGGTCAGTATCTTTTTAAAGAACCGATCTCGGCATGCGCGATTGCGATGCGCATTGCACACGGAATCTCGGGAATTCCTGCGGTGCGCGTCACCATTCCCGAAGGGATGTCTAATAAAGAAATTGCGGCGGTCTTGGGAAAAAACATTCAAAAATTCGACTCCGCGTTTTTCCTCGAGCATGCATATACGCAGGAAGGGCTCCTTTTTCCAGATACATACTTCTTTTCAGAAAATGTGACAGCAGAAGAGGTTGAGAAGACAATGATTGCAAATTTTAATAAAAGAATAGCGCCCTGGAGAGGTGAAATTGAGATGTCGGGACATACAGAGCGTGACGTCATCATTATGGCATCAATTCTTGAGAAAGAGGCAACGACAGAGGAGGACAAAGCTATCGTTTCGGGGATTTTGTGGAAGCGAATCTCAAAAGGAATGCCATTACAGGTTGATGCAACCTTTATGTACCTTTTGGGTAAAAAATCGAGTGATCTCACGTCAGCGGATTTGCAAATAAAATCAGCATACAACACCTATCGTAACAAAGGCTTGCCTTCTGGACCCATCGGGAATCCTGGGATTGCGGCTATTCGCGCAGCTGTCCATCCGATTGAGTCAGCATACCTTTATTATCTCTCCGATAAAGACGCCGTAATGCACTATGCGAAAACATTTGAGGAGCATAAAGCGAATAAAGAAAAATATTTGCGATAGCATCTCAATATGGTAGTTTTTGGGTATGGTAGCGAAAAAATCGAAAGGAAAGGTATTTGTGGGAATGTCTGGCGGAGTGGACTCGTCGGTTTCCGCAGCGCTTCTACAGAAAGCAGGGTATGAAGTGACCGGTGTTTTTATGAAAGTATGGCAACCGGATTTTTTGCCATGCACTTGGCGCGAGGAACGTCTTGATGCGATGCGTGTGGCAGCGACGCTTGGAATAACACTCCTTACTTGGGATTTTGAAAGGGAATATAAAGAAGGTGTTGCGGACTACATGATTCGTGAGTACAAGGCTGGGCGCACGCCGAACCCCGACGTGATGTGCAACCGCGAGGTAAAGTTTGGTGCATTTTTTCGTCGCTCAACGAAAGAAGGTGCTGATTTTGTGGCGACGGGGCACTATGCGCAGGTGGTACATGATAAAAAAGAAAACAAGTTCAAAATGCTTGCGGGGGTAGACGCCACAAAAGATCAATCATATTTTTTGTGGACACTCGGGCAGGAGCAATTGAGTAAAACGTTTTTCCCAATCGGTGGTTACAAAAAGTCACAGGTCCGCGCACTTGCACAAAAGTTTGGTCTTCCCGTAGCGGAAAAGAATGACAGTCAGGGTCTCTGTTTTGTGGGGAAACTTGATATGAAAGATTTTCTTGCACATTTTATAAAAGAGAAAGAGGGGAGCGTGCTGAATGAAAAAGGAGAGGCAATCGGTACTCACTCCGGTGCATATTTTTATACACTAGGCGAACGACATGGTTTTACCGTGACGAAGAAAAGTGCAGATGATACGCCGTTTTATGTTGTTAAGAAGGACCTTGTCGCGAATACGATCACGGTGGCGCATATGCAGAAAACAGCCCTAGAATGTGCCTCTCAGGAACTACGAGCATCCCAAGCAAGTTTTTGTGGCGGAGTGCCCCCAGATACCAAAAAAACTTATACAGCACAAGTACGGTACCATGGCGAGCAACACAAGTGCAAAATTACAGCTTTGAATACCAATACTCTCTCGCTTCGGCTTGAAAAACCCGCAGTATTTGATGCAGGGCAGTCAGTAGTACTCTATGATGGGAATGAATGCCTTGGCGGAGGAATAATCGAAACTACATAGGGTTACCCTATGTAGAAATTCCATATTCCACATTCCCCCTAAATATGCGATGATATAAGGAATATGGCAAAAGGTCACGACGAAGTTGCATGGGTTATAAAATCTACCGGTGAACGTGAACGCTTTTCTATGGAGAAGCTTCGCCGTTCGTTGACACGCTCCGGTGCGGATAAGGAGACCACTGACAAGATTGTAGAACATATTATTCCCGAGCTTCATGACGGAATGAAAACCTCCCAGATTTACAAACACGCGTACTCTATCCTCAAGAAAAAAAAGTACCCTGCTGCGGTGCGCTACTCGCTTAGGAAGGCTGTAATGGAACTTGGTCCCAGTGGGTTTCCTTTTGAGAAATTTGTAGCAGAAGTTTTGCGCGGAAAAGGATTTACCGCACAGACGGGTGCGATCCTGCCCGGTTTCTGTGTTGCGCACGAAGTTGACATCCTCATGGAAAAAGGCGATCGTCATATTTTTGCAGAGTGTAAATTTCACAATCAGCAGGGAATTAAGACAGATGTTAAGGTCGCTCTTTATGTACACGCACGTTTTCTTGATCTAGAGAAAGGACATGACCTCAAGGAAGTTGGCGTGCCAAAAATTCACGAAGGTTGGCTCATTACAAACACAAAACTTACACTTGATGCCATCCAGTACGCAAATTGCTCGGGGCTCAATATTATTGGTTGGGATTACCCCGAGCAAGGGAACCTGCAAGATCTTATATTGGAGACGGGGGTGCATCCACTCACTTTTCTTTCAACCTTGAGCCAGAGTGACAAAAATAACCTTCTCCAGCAAGGTATAGTGATGTGTCGTGACCTCAAGAATAGCCCCACTCCGCTAAAATCAATTGGTTTTTCGGATGAGCAAATAAAAAATGTCGTGAAGGAGGTAGATATGGTTTGTCAGGAGTTTTAGCAGGACCCGTGTGTTTGGCGCACTACCTCGTTGACTTCGTTGCAAAAACGTTCACTGTCGATTTTGCAAAATCGAGTCGCGCAGTGTCGATTGAAGCGCGACGTACAGCTCGCATTTTTGCTCCTTGTCGCTCAATTAGTAAATTGACTTACGTGCTCGTATTGCATCCAAACATACGAGTCCTGTTAAAAATAAAAAGCATTTGATACAATGTAAATTATGGATATCACAACACTTTTAACTAACCAGGACTTGGAAATAATTCTTAAATTATTTACTGCGCTTATTCTAGGCATGTCCCTTGGTATCGAGCGTGCAATCGCGGGAAAGCCTGCTGGGATGCGAACATACGGACTCGTCACTATGGGATCAGCGCTTTTCGTAATCATTGGTATTCTCGCATCAGGTGGGTATGGCAGCGTTCTGGGCGTGTTCACTGATTCCTCGGCGCGTATTACCGCTGCGATTATTCAAGGAATTGGTTTTATTGGTGCCGGCCTCATTTTTTTTAAAGACGCGAAAGTAAGCGGGGTCACCACCGCGGCTGGGATATGGGTCGCCGCAGGCATTGGTATTGCTATTGGGTACGGATTTTATGCTTTGGCAGTCTTTACTACTATCTTTGCGCTTTTTGTATTTACTGCGATTTGGTACTTTGAAAATAAATTAAAGCTACTCGCACATTTATCCGACGACGAACAGGAATAATTTTTTGTGGGATGAAGCTTTTTATGGTATCTATATAGCATGGACTCTCGAGAAATCAGACAACGTTTCCTCGCTTTTTTTGAAAGACGCGGGCACGTAATAATCCCGTCTTCTCCGCTTGTACCCGAGAATGATCCCTCGGTGCTTTTTAATACAGCGGGAATGCAGCCACTCGCACCGTATCTTATGGGTACGCCGCATCCAAGCGGAAAGCGTCTCGCGAACAGTCAGAAATGTGTACGCACACAGGATATCGAAGAAGTGGGCGACAAAACCCACGACACATTTTTTGAAATGCTCGGTAACTGGTCCCTCGGTGACTATTTCAAAGAAGACGCAATCAAATGGAGCTTTGAATTTCTAACTTCAAAAGAAGAAGGGCTCGGCCTTGATCCTGCTCGTTTGTATGTAACGGTGTTTGAGGGGAATGACGATGCTCCGCGTGATAACGAAGCATTTGAGGTCTGGAAAAAGTTTATTCCGGAGAACCGCGTTTATTTCATGTCGGCGAAATCCAACTGGTGGAGTCCCGGCGACAATGGCCCTTGTGGACCTGATACTGAAATGTTTTATGATATCACTGAACGCGGGTTGGGTGATATGACAAAAGATGAATACATGGCGGCCGATGATCGCCAGGATGTTGTTGAAATATGGAATGATGTATTTATGGAGTATGAGAAAAAAGATGGCAAGGTAATTGGCAAGCTTGTTACGAAAAATGTGGACACGGGCTCTGGTCTTGAGCGTGTCGTAATGGCGATACAGGGGAAGGATAATGTATTTGATACGGATTTGTTTGCTCCAATTATGCAAAAGATTGCGGACCTTTCTGGTGGAGAGATTAATAACATTCGCAGTGCTCGTATTGTTGCAGATCACGTGCGCACCGCGGTGATGATGATTGCAGACGGCGTGCATCCTTCAAATACTGATCAAGGGTATATTTTGCGCCGGCTTCTTCGCCGTGCGGTGCGGTATGCGGATGTGCTTGGTATTGGGCACAACATGCTTTCAGACCTCGTGCCTATTGTAGCTGAGAAATACAAAGGAGTGTACGATAATGTTGCTCTACAAACAGACGTTATTGTGAAGGAAATTTGGGAAGAGGAGGACAAATTTAGGAAGACACTTGAACGTGGAATCAAAGAACTCACCCATCTTTTTGGTAGTAAGGCAATTTCCGGAGAAGATGCATTTAAACTCTTTTCAACATATGGTTTCCCTGTTGAGATGACGGAGGAGCTTGCAGGAGAGCAAGGTGTCTCGGTAGACCGCGTGGCCTTTGATATTGAATTCAAAAAACATCAAGCGCTTTCTCGCGCGGGAGCAGAGCAGAAGTTCAAAGGTGGGCTTGCCGACGGCGGGGAAAAGACCACCGCACTTCACACAGCGACGCACCTCATGCTCGCAGGGCTTCGCAAATACTTGGGCGACGGCGTACATCAGGCTGGTTCAAATATTACCGAGGAAAGAACTCGTTTTGATTTTACGTATCCTCAGAAAGTTGAGCGTGATGTTCTCGATAAGGTGGAAGCGTATGTGAATGAAGCGATTTCAAAAGGATGCACTGTGAAAATAGAGCAAATGAAAAAAGAAGAAGCAAAAGCAAAAGGCGTTGAAGGAAGTTTTTGGGAGAAGTATCCAGATATTGTGAATGTGTATTCTATTGTTGCGGAAGATGGCACTCAATACTCCGCAGAGCTTTGCGGTGGTCCACATGTACAAGAGACAGGTAGTATTGGAACTTTTAAAATTGTAAAAGAGGAGGCGTCGTCATCTGGGATTAGAAGGGTGAAGGGAATTCTCGAGTAGAATATTTCTTGCTCAAGCCTCAATTTTGTAGTACCATATCTTAAATCAGCTTATGCGCTGAAATGTTAGTAGCTAACGACAGATAATACGATCATATGACAACACAGGAACCAGATGTAACATTTCTTGAATACGTAGTAAAAGCACTCGTAGAACATCCCAGTGATGTAAAAGTAACTCGCGTGGTGGACGAGATGGGAGTACTCATCACCCTTGATGTAAACCCTGGCGATATGGGCAAGATTATTGGGCGCGATGGAAACACTGCAAAAGCGATCCGCACACTTCTCCGCGTAGTGGGAATGAAAAACAATGCGCGCGTAAATTTGAAGATCAGCGAACCAGCAGGTGGAAAGAGCCTAAGCATCTCGAAGACTGTTGATGAGGTGATAGAGGATTTGAAGAACTAGTCGCCCAATAAATAGTAAATAATTAATATTCAATAGAGGTGCAGGTACTCTTGGTTAACGCATCTACTATTAATTATTTTGATATTCAACTATTAATTACCCCCATGATTCGTTTTCACATCGTTACCATCTTCCCCGAAGCCGTGCGCCCCTATATAGATGCATCGATTCTTGGTCGTGCTCAGGAAGCAAAGCATATTTCTGTTGCATATTATGACCCACGCGAACTTTCTGGCAACAAGTGGGGCAAAGTAGATGACCGCCCATATGCAGGAGGTCCAGGAATGGTAATGACCGCTGAGCCACTTCTCCGCACTCTTGAAAAGATTGCAAAAAGCATCGCAAAGAAGAAAGCTACAAAGACCAAAGTAATTTTGTTCGCGCCAGGAGGCAAGCAGTTTACCAATGTGTATGCAAAAGCACTTGTAACCAAATACACCGACATTGTGCTCATCTCCGGCCGCTATGAAGGCATTGATGCGCGCGTAAAGAAAATTTTTAAGGCAGAGGAGGTTTCCGTGGGACCGTTTGTACTCACGGGTGGGGAAGTGCCAGCAATGGTCGTCGTAGACGCATGCGCAAGACAGATTGAAGGCGTGCTTGGACGACATGAGTCGCTTGAGGAAGAACGCTACTTGAAGACTGGCGCTACGGCATCGCCCGAGATGTACACCCGCCCCGAAGTCCTAGAATGGAAAGGCAAAAAATACCGCGTCCCCAAAGTCCTCCTTGGTGGCGACCACAAAAAAATAGAGGAATGGAGAAAAAGTAAGCAGAATAAGGCCTGAATATTCACCTGCCTAACTTTTCTGCCTAGACTCGACATGATAAAGAATTAAAAGGGGAAAAGTTGGGTAGTAGGTTCAACAAGTAAGTGCAACACTTGGTAATATATCAAGTGTATGAAATACAAGCATTTTAGCATTGAGGAACGCGAAAAGATCCAAGAAATGCTGTGGCAGAAGCAGTCTTTGCGAGCCATA
>Ga0209542_10002022_pt1 | contig 46452 bp, 39 predicted proteins | sample RifCSPhighO2_01_FD_184028 | JGI IMG/M metagenome (GOLD analysis project Ga0209542, IMG submission 184028) | Soil microbial communities from Rifle, Colorado - Rifle CSP2_plank highO2_0.1 (SPAdes) (version 2) | ecosystem: Environmental > Terrestrial > Deep subsurface > Rock core/Sediment ...
TATCTAATTGTATTTTTGATTACCATAGGTCTTTTTTTGACTGCTAGCTACGTCAGTAATTATTTTGGCAATAAAAAAATTGATCAAATGAAATCCATTCAGGATAAAATTGCCATTAATATTTTATCTTCCGAAACGCAGTTTTCTCTTTTACAAGAGCTTTCTTGTAAAAATGTTTCTGGTTCTGTGCTCTCATCCGAACTTGATGAACTTGGACGTAAGCTAGAATGGGGACAAGAAAATTTAGGCACTACAGATGAGGTTTCTTATCTTAAAAAGTATTACTCCCTTCTTCAAATTAAAGATTATCTTTTAATGAAAAAAATTTCAGCGGGTTGCAAGGTAAAGTCTGCGTTTATTCTTTATTTTTACACTACAGCGGAAAATTGCAGCGAATGTGAAAAAGAAAGTTTAGTGCTTTCAAGCCTTCGTGACAAATATCCGGAACTACGTGTTTATTCCTTTGATTACAGTATAGATTTGTCAGCTGTAAAAGCGATGCTTCAAATTTACAAAATAAAAGACACCGAACTTCCTGCGCTTATTTTGGATGATGATTTATTGACTGGTTTCCACGGCCTAGAAGATCTTGAATCACGTGTGAAGGAGTCTTTCAAGCTTCAAGAAACAAAGCCCATAGAGAACAAAAAGACAAGTTCTTAAGATTGTAAAATCTCAAATTGAGCCGGCAGGGGGATTCGAACCCGCGACCTTCGCTTTACAAAAGCGTTGCTCTACCAACTGAGCTATGCCGGCGATTTAAACTATAAACTATTAACTTGTTCAATGTGCAAAATTTATTGATACTTACCAAAACAACTATGCCAGCGATTTTTTAAAAGGTAACCCAAACATCCTAACATACCTATGAATTTTTTTCCTCCTCATGTATTTTATGCTTGATTTCTCTGATTTTGTGTTTGTAGTCTGAGATCATTTTTAGAAACTTAGAGACCTCAACTTTTTCTAGTGAATCGTTATAGAGGCCGTTTCTGGTTACATTTTTTATTTTTATTTTTATTTTTTCGTATTTATTTTTTAAAAGGTTAGAAGATCGAATGTAAAATCGCAATGTTGTTACCAAGCTTATATGTCCATATTTTCTTATGTTTTTAATGATTATGTATTTTATTTCTTTAATATAGGGAACTTCAAATAAAACTTTTTCTTGACTCATGGTTTGTCCATTTTGTAATAAAACTAATTTTCTTCCAATCATAATAATGATTCCGAGAAGCGACATAAAAAATAAAATTAAAAGTATATACATGTGATTTGATAAAATCATGCTCGGCATGATTTTTTATATTGAATAACGTTTTACTTCCTTTATTTTTGCTTTCGATCTTTCTAAAAGTTTACCAACTGTTTCGTTTGCATTTTTTATGAATAATTGATCAAGCAGAGTCTTTTCCTTAAAATAAGTGCTAATTTTTCCGTCTAGCATTTTTTTCTTTATTTCTTCGGGTTTGTTTATTTCGGCAATTTCTTTTTGAAAAATCTCAATAATTGTTTTTTTTGTATCTTCCGTTATTTCTTCTTGTGAAAGATATTCTGGTTTCATTGCAGTAATATGCATTGCGATGTCTTTTGCTAGTTCTGTATTACCACCCGCCAGACTTACTACAACAGCTATTTTATTGTTATGGACATAACCCCCTAAAACCTCTCCTTCCATTTCAGATATTTCTCCAAGTTGGATATTTTCCCCAGTTTTTTGAATTACAGAATCTATCATTTCTTTGGCTTCTTTTTTCATTTTTTCTATTCCAAAAACAAAAGCTTTATCTACAAGGTTCTCGAGCAAAGCTCTAAAGTCTTCATTTCTAGACACAAAATCAGTCTCGCAATGCAAAGAAACTAATACAGCTTTTTTTTCTCCTATTTTAATCATTACTGCGCCGTCCTTAACTTCGCGATTAATTTTTTTGAGTGCGATATCGGAGCTTGTTTTTTTTAGAATAGCCAATGCTTTTTTAAGATCACCTTCGGCTTCAATAAGTGCATTTCTACACTGCATCACAGAGATGCCAGTTGTATCGCGGAGCTCTTTTATTTGCTCTGTGGTGATTTGAGTAGACATATTTTCTTAAACGTTCTTTAGGGGTAGAGGCACGGAGTTTTGACCTATTTTGTAAGCATTAGCAAGATATCCAGCAAAAAACTTTATAGAAGGGATGCTGGAATCATTACCTATTATAGGGTAGTCGATATTTTTGATATTTGAATCAGAATTTACTAAAGAAATGATAGGCACATTTCCATTTTTTGCTTCAGTCGCAGCAATATGTTCTGTCTTTGCATCTATGATAAATAATGCGTCCGGAGTCTTTTTCAAACCAATAAGTCCAGAATAATATCTTGAAAGTTTCTCCATTTTTTTTGCCAAAACCGCTCGTTCTTTTTTGGTATATTTATCAAGTTTGCCTTCCACGCTATCCTTACGATAATTTTCAAGTTCACTGATTCTTTTTTTTATTTCCGTGAAATTACTTAAAGTACCCCCAATCCAGCGTTCAGTAACATAAGGCATATCCAAAGATAGAGCTACGTTTTTAGTTACTTCTTTGGCTTCAGGTTTTGTGCCAACAAAAAGAATAATCTTACCATTAGCACTTAAATTTTTTATAAATTCCAAAGCATTTTCTAACATAATACTTGTTTTTTCAAGATCTATTATGTCCGTTTTATTTTTTGTAGCATAGATATACGAAGAAACACTTGGGTGTCTTTTTGTTTTTGAATAGCCGTAATGCGCTCCAACTCTGAACATCTTTTCTATCAATGTATCAGTATCTCCTTTCTTAATATCTATTTTTGACATCCGTTTAATATAGCAGAAAGCTAATCGTTTTGCAAATTTAATTTATATATAAAAAATATTTTCTCCTTTGACCAAAAGACTTTTTTCGGGTAAGATGGATCTTATGAGACAATCTAAACTTTTTACTAAAACCAGAAAAGAAAGCCCTGCGGACGAAGTGTCTAAAAACGCCGAACTTCTTGTTCGTGCTGGTTTTGTTCATAAGGAAATGGCTGGGGTCTATTCGTATTTGCCTTTAGGGTTACGAGTACTTAATAAAATTGAAAATATTATTCGGGAAGAAATGAATGCTATTGGTGGGCAAGAGATAAAAATGGCAACACTACATCCAAGTGAAAATTGGAAAAAAACTGGTGGGTGGGATAATGTTGATGTGCTTTTTAAATTACAAAGCCGAACTGAAAAGGAATATGCTCTTGGGCAAAGTGAAGAAGAGATTGTCACCCCAATCGCCAAAGAATACGCGAGCTCATACAAAGATTTACCAATAGCGATTTATCAGATTGGGCAAAAATATCGTGATGAGCTTCGTGCTAAGAGTGGAATAATGCGCGGACGAGAATTTGGTATGAAAGATATGTATAGTTTTCATGCTTCACAAGAAGATTTTGATAGTTTCTATGAAATTGCCAAGAAAGCATATTTTAAAATTTTTAAACGTGCCGGACTGGATGCAAAAGTAACAGAAGCTTCAGGTGGTAGTTTTTCCGAAAAATTATCTTATGAGTTTATGGTTTTGACGGGCGCTGGTGAAGACGATATTTTATATTGCGAAGAATGTACACATTGTGCAAATGTTGAAGTTTCTAAAATACCTGAAGGTGGAAATTGTCCGAAATGTGGCAAGGGTAAAATGAAAAAAGCACGTGCGTCAGAGGTGGGTAATGTCTTTGATTTAGGTCAAAAATACCCAAAGAGTTTTGAATATACTTATACAGACCAAAATGGTGAAGAAAAAACCCCGATTGTCGGTTGTTATGGTATAGGGACGACTAGGCTTATGGGTACTGTGGTAGAGGCCCTATCTAATGATACAGGTATAATTTGGCCTCCATCTATCGCTCCTTTTTCTGTGCATTTACTTGCCTTAGGAGCAGATGAGGCTGTGCTAAAGGAAGCAGAGAGAGTTTACGAAAGTTTACTAAAAGCCGGTGTAGAAGTTCTATTTGATGATCGTTTAGAAATGTCGGCAGGAGAAAAATTTTCTGACGCAGATTTACTTGGTATGCCATTGCGTGCTGTAATTTCAGCTCGCAGTTTTAAAGAAAACGGAATTGAAATTAAAAAAAGGACAGAGGAAAAAGGGAAGATAGTGACTCTTGAAGAATTGGTAAAAATGTTAACAGCTAAAAATTGAATAATGTTTGAAAAATTTTACAAATTAATTTCCAATGACATCGGCATAGATCTGGGTACCTCCAATACCTTGGTTTATTTAAAAGGTCACGGGATTGTAATTAACGAGCCTTCGGTTGTAGCTGTTAATATAAAAACTAATCAAATTCTGGCGGTTGGTGTGAAAGCCAAAGAAATGCTAGGTCGCACTCCAGGACACATTAAAGCTATACGTCCCCTTGTGGAAGGTGTTATTTCTGATTTTGAAGTTACCGAAGAAATGCTTTCATATTTGATAAATAAAGCAGACAAAATTTCCAAAAAATTAGCGCGACCAAGAGTTTTGGTTGGTGTGCCATCTGGCACGACAAATGTTGAAACTCGCGCCGTTTATGATGCGGCGCGCTCCGCTGGCGCCAGGGAAGTTTTCTTAGTAGAAGAACCCATGGCAGCTGCTATCGGTGTCAGGCTTCCTATTAAAGATCCCGTTGGTTCTATGATTATAGACATTGGTGGCGGAACAACGGATATCGCGGTGATTTCCTTGGGTGGTGTTGTAAAGTCAAAAAATTTGAAAATAGCGGGTGACAAATTGAATAATGACATTATCACTTATATGCGTGATGAGTTTAAGATACTTATTGGCGAGAGAACTGCCGAAATGGTAAAGATTGCGATTGGTTCTGTTATTCCGGGAGAATACATGGAAACGGAAGTTCATGGACGTGACCTTCTCACCGGACTGCCTCGTGCTGTAGTAGTGACAGATTCCGATATACGTGAAGCACTTTCATTGTCAATTAAGGGATTAGTAGAGGGTGTTAAAGATATGCTTGAAACAACGCCACCCGAAATTTTGTCTGACATAATGCACAGGGGAATTACTCTCTCTGGTGGTGGAGCACTAATACCCGGACTTGATCAACTTTTACAACGTGTTCTGAAAATTCCAGTTTATGTAGTGGAAGATCCTCTTTCAGCGGTTGCTAGAGGGACTGGGGTTATTTTGGACAATATTCCATTTTATAAAGAAGTTTTGATCGGGAATCAAGATGAGTTACCTCCTAGATAAAAAAATAAAGAGAAAAAAGTTTTTCAATATTGTGTTTTCTGTTATTACTTTCTTTATTTTATTTTATTTTAGATTAAGCATTTTTAATGGTTTGGCCTCATTAAGTCACATTGTTTTTCGTCCTGTTTTAATTTTTGGGAACAATGTTAGTGAAAAATTTTCAAATATTAGTTCGTTCTTTGTTTCAAAAAATTCTCTTTATTTAGAAAACGCAGATTTAAAATTTCAATTGAATCAAGATAAAATAATGATGTCGAACTACAATTCTATTTTAATAGAAAACATTAATCTTAAGGAGATTTTAGGAAGAAAAAATGAAAAAACAGCTATGATTTTAGCTGCGGTATTATCTAAACCGAATCAAAGTCCTTATGATACGATCATCATTGATGCGGGCACAAAACAAGGATTAAAAACAGGAGATGTAATTTTTGCATTGGGTAATATACCCATTGGACGTGTCTCCAATGTTTACCCAAATTCTTCAAAAGTAATTTTATTTTCAAATAGTGGAGAGAAGATGCAAGTTGTAATTTCAGGTAAAGATGTTTTTATGGAAGTTGTTGGACGAGGCGGAGGAAATTTTGAAATGATTTTACCCAGAGATTTTATATTAGTAAAAGGAGATCAAGTAGTTTTACCTGGCATCACCTCTTATGTTTTAGGTATTGTTGAAACAATAATTTCCGATCCACGTGATCCCTTCGTTAAAGCTTTACTTGTAAGTCCAGCGAATATACAGGAGTTGAAATTTGTTCAGGTGGAGTTGCAGAAATAATGTATTTCAAAATAGAAAAAAAATTAAAAAATAGTTTAGGGCGGGTCGGGACCATTATCACAGCTCACGGAATTATTGAAACTCCGGCCTTCGTGCCTGTCGGTACCAAGGCGAGCGTCAAGTCATTGACCCCAGAACAGGTGACGGGTTTGGGAACAGAAGTGGTGCTCGCTAACACCTATCATCTTTATTTACAGCCAGGCGATGAATTAATTGCAAGTGCGGGAGGTCTTCATAAATTCATGCATTGGAATAATCCCATAATAACGGATTCTGGTGGTTTCCAAGTTTTTTCTCTAGGTGCTGCTTACGGGAAAGAAATTTCCAAAATAACAAAGATTATTGATCCATCTCTCTTAATTCCGGAACGTTTTGATGATTCTAATGCTCCTCGTTTGGCTAAAATTGGGCAGGACGGGGTTTCTTTTAAATCACATTTAGATGGTTCTATTCATTACATTACCCCTGAAAAATCAATTCAAATTCAACACAATTTAGGCGCGGATATAATTTTTGCTTTTGATGAATGTACAAGTCCGACAGAAGACCCAAGATATCAAGAAGAAGCATTAGAGAGAACACACAATTGGGCAGGAAGGAGTTTAGTGGAGCACAAAAGACTAACTGGCGACAAGAATTACTCTGTTTTGGGGTCGCTGTCTGTGCCTGTTGGCACAGCATTGCCTCTCGGCTCGTCAGCCTGCGAGACACCCCCAAACAAAGAATTCTTTTCGCCAGCATTATTCGGTATCGTGCAAGGCGGACGCGATGAAAATTTACGAAAGAAGTCAGCAGAATTTTTAAGTAAGATGGATTTTGATGGTTATGGTATCGGTGGTTCATTTGCAAAAGAAGATATGTCCACTGCGGTAAAATGGGTAAACGAAATTTTACCAGAAGAAAAGCCTAGACATTTACTTGGCATCGGTGAACCGGAAGATCTTTTTATGGGTATCGAGAATGGTGTAGATCTTTTTGACTGCGTGGCGCCGACGAGAAATGCTCGTAATGGTACACTTTATACCAAGGATGGAAAAATAAATATAATGAATGCGAAATACAAAAATAATTTTAATGCAATTGATGAAGGCTGTCTTTGTTATTCATGTAAAAATTACACATTTGCTTATCTCGCGCATTTATTCCATGGTAAAGAAATGCTCGCTGGTACGCTTGCCACAACACATAATTTGTATTTCATTATCAATTTAGTGAAAAAAATAAGACAATCAATTTTGGATGACAAATTTTTTGAACTCAAAGAGGAGTTTTTACAGAAATATTTAAAATAAAATTTGCATTCTTTTAGTAAATTGTTATACTACTTTCAGTTAAATGGCTAAGAAAAAATTTAAAAAACTAGGCAAAAATTGGAAAAAATTTTGGAAACTCGGAGTGGATGGGTGGAATACACAGTTTTTCGGTGTGAATAAAGATGGAGATTTGACTGCTGTTGAAGGCCATCATATATATAATTTAAATAGTTTAGCTCGCAAATACGGCACACCACTTCAAGTGGTGTTTCCTTTTATTATTGAAGACCAGCTTAAAGATCTGATTGGTTACTTTCAAGCCTATATGAAAATATATGGCTACAAAGGCAAATTTTTCTATCACTATCCAATGAAAGTGAATCAAAATAAAGAATTTGTCCTCCCACTTCTTTCTGAGGGTGCAAACTTGGAAGTGACTTCTGCCAACGAGCTTTGGCTTGTAAAAAAACTCTGGGAAGGCGAGAAGTTTAATAGTAAAATTCGCATATTTTGTAATGGCCCAAAGACTGAACAATATCTAGATTTAATAGAAGAATTACGCGCCAAGGGAATGAATATCGTACCAATTACGGAGTCTCTAGACGAAGTTGAAAGACTTTCTAAATATAGGGGTGATATTGGTGTACGAGTAAATTTAAATGTTAAATCTGATACACATTGGGATAAAAAGTTTGACCTCTTTGGGCTTTCCGAGAAAGATGTTTTTAGTTTAGCAAAAATCAAAAATCTCAAAATTATGCATTACCATGTTGGCTCACAGATTAAAACACAGAAAAGCATTTTGGACGCAATAAAATATGCATTTGGTGTTTATGTTGAATTACAAAAAATACATCCATCGCTCGATACTTTGGATATTGGCGGAGGATTTGGTATTCCCTATGAAAGGAAAAAGTTTTATACCGCCAAAGGTGTTTCCAGTACAATTGTTAAATTATTAAAAAATCTATCAGACAAAGCGGGAATTAAACATCCAAATTTGGCGGTGGAGTGGGGACGATACATTGTCGCTCCAGCACAAGTGACTATTTATAAAGTAATTTCCGAAAAAAGCATACCAACCGCAAATGCCAAAGCTTGGTATGTTATTGATGGGTCTTTCATGAATGATTTAAAAGATACTTGGGCAATACATCAAAGATGGCATACCATACCGGCTAATAATATGTACAGCGCTTTAAAAACAGTCTGGCTTGCAGGTAGTACCTGTGATTCGGATGACAAATATACGGACGGAGGAAATTATATTCTGTTACCAAAACTTCACGAAAACAAAGATCAATTCGTGGCAATTCTTGATACTGGAGCTTATCAAGAAGGGTTAGCATCGCATCATTGTCTTCTTTCCGCTCCGATGAAAATAATTGCTCGAGATGGTATGATTAAAATTGTTCGCAAACACGAAGCTTCGGATTCCGTAGGAAAAATTTTTGGCTGGACTAATGGAGATCATAAATAGTTATAAAGTAAAAAATGAAATTTAAGAATGATTTTTCTGTTCTTATAGTTATTATTTTTGCAATCGTAATGAGTTTCCTTTTAATTAATAATGGCATTTATCAAAAAACAAAGATTGAGCACATTAAATATATAATAATTGCCGGAACTAAATTAAAAGTTGATCTCGCTTTAACCAAAGAAGAACAAATGCAGGGTCTGTCAGGCAGAAATGAGTTCCCAGAGAATCATGGTATGCTTTTTGTTTTTGATCATCCGGATAAATATCTTTTTTGGATGAAGAATATGAATTTTCCTATAGATATAATTTGGATAGGGGAAGATATGAAAGTAGTTTATATAAAAAAAGATGCAAAACCGGAGTTATATCTAGAAACTTATGGTTCTGAAAAAGATGCCAAATATGTTTTAGAAGTTATTGCAGGTTTTTCAGAAAAGAATAATTTAAAGGAAGGAGATAAGGTTGAATTTACTTATTAAAAATTTCTGATATAATACATTTGGTCCTGTGTTGGATAACTACTCTGACATAAAAAGTCGGGGAGGAAAGTCCGAACACAGCGAGTCCCATATTTTATGGGATGGGAATGGTAGTGGGTAACACCCACATATAGCAATATATAGGTGCGAGCAGAGACGTCTTGATTTGAAAGAGCCAAGATATCCAGAAATGGATAAATCTTCGTATAAACTTTGGACCGAAGGTTCTGAGCGAAGCGAAGGGTGAAACGGCTAAATCCTTACCTCTGTGCAAGATCGTGTCTTGTTGCGCTTCACGGCGCATCAGGAAGAATCGCTTGACCCCGAGCGCAAGCGAGGGGCTAGACAAATTGTTATCTCTCTTGTTTCGACAAGAGACACAGAATTCGGCTTATAGACACAGGGCTAAAAACATGAAAAATCCTCTCACAAGAGAGGATTTTTCTTTTTACTTGCATTTTTTTTGCAAGTGTGCTATACTCTTCCTGTGAGTGTGAGGTAATACTTACATTTATCGTAAACAACATAAGTGCCGCAAAAAGCGCCCTTCGGGGTGCTTTTTGTTTATATGTTATACTTTAAGTTGATATGGCAGATTCAATTATCAATGCGAATGAAATAGATGGTGCAGATGTGGTATTGCTTGGAGCGGGCTATGAAAAGACTGCTTCGTCTCGCTTAGGTACCGCAAATGGCCCCAAGGCCGTTATTAAAATGCTTGATTCGAAGCTTGAGCTTTTTGATCGTACATTCAAAATGGAACCTTCTAGTAAAATAAAAATTGGAGTCAAAGATTTAGGCGATGTCGGTGCGTTTTCTCCTGAAGAAATGCTTGCGAAGGTGGCAGATGAATCTACAAATCTAATAGAGCAGAATAAATTTGTTTTTTTGCTTGGCGGTGAACATTCAGTATCACTTGGGTTTTTACAAGCATTTTCAAAAAAAATAAATCCAAAAGATGTGACTATTCTTCAAATAGATGCGCATTGCGACTTACGCAATAATGATTCAGATTATAGTTTAAAGCCGACGAAATTTGCACATTCATGTGTGATGCGTCGTGCTCATGAAATGGGATACAATCTTGTTCAAGTTGGTGTTCGTACATATTATAAAGATGAATATGAGTATTTTACCAATCCAGAAAACAGAATTATTACTTTTGAATGGGGTAATGGTAAAAAATTACCGACCATTGGTGAAATTTTAGAATCCATTAAAACAAAATATATTTATATTACAATAGACGTGGATGGTTTTGACCCGAGTTTTATGCCAGGCACTGGTACAGCCGTGCAGGGAGGATTAGAGTGGTGGTACGGAATAGAGCTTATTAAAACTCTGATAGACCAAAAAGAATTAATTGGGGCTGATATTGTAGAAGTTTCTCCCATGCGCGACTCTATTCTTACTGAATATGGCGCTGCGCAACTTTGTTACACTATAATAGCACACAAATTTCGAAGTAGATTAAAATAATAACTATTTTTTATTTTATATATTTCTGAATCAACTTATTTGCTTCTTTAGGATTTTTTTTACACTCAAGGAGGGCGGAAAGGATGAGGGGGGCGACGATCGTGGCATCGGATTCTATCACGAACATCGGTGTGTCTTTGGTAAGTTTATCCCAAGTTATTTTCTCGTTCGGGGTTGCGCCGGAATACGAACCGTAGGAAGTGGTGGAGTCGGAAATCTGACAGAAGTAAGCCCAAGGTTTGGCTTCCACTTCCATATCGTATTTGAGCGAGGGCACCACGCAGATAGGGAAGTCGCCAGCGATGCCGCCGCCGATCTGGAAGAAGCCTACGCCTTTACCCTTAGAGAGATTTTGATACTGATCGTAAAATTCTGTCATGTATTCAATGCCACTTTTTACAATGTTAGCATTTGCGTCTCCGTGTTTTACATGAGAAGCAAAAATGTTACCGAAGGTTGAGTCCTCATGTCCAGGCACCACTATCGGAATATTGTTTTCCGCCGCCGCCAAGAGCCAGCATTCATCCGCTTTTCCTTGATGTTTCTTTTTATCAATTGCTTGGATTAAATTATAAAAATATTCGTGCCAGAATTTTCGTGTGCCGTCTTTGGTAGCTTTTTTCCAGACCGGTACGATTAAGCTCTCTACTGCGCGAAAGGCCTCATCTTCCGGGATACTGGTATCAGTGACTCGGCGCATGCGATTCTCTAAAATCTTTGTGTCTTCTTCTTTGGTCATGTAGCGATAGTCTGGAAAATCTTTATAACTATCGTGCGCTACCAAACGGAAAAGTGATTCCTCTAAGTTTGCGCCTGTCACCGACATGCCGTGAATAAGTCCTTCACGAATTGCAGGCGCGAGTGTGATACCGAGCTGGGCCGAAGACATTGCACCCGCCATTGCCCAAAACATCTTGCCACCCTTCTCTAGATGCTTCCAATAGGCAATTAATGCATCGCGGGTAGCGCGCGAATTAAAGTTTTTATAATTCTTGAGAATAAATTCTAATGTCGGAAGCTCAGTGCTCATAAAAATGATATTACAATGATATCATTGTAGATTAATTAAAAACACTGTCAAGCAAATATTTCTTTCTCTCTTTTTCGGTAAAATAATTTGCGTATCTCTTCCACAGCCACAATCGACAATGCAACAAGTATGATAATGAACCAGTCAAAACGTTCAAGCGGAACAGTGTGTAATATTTTTTGTAAAATTGGCGTGTATATTGCCAATAATTGCAGCACAATAACCATACCGGTTGCTCCCAGTAAAAACTTATTTGATAGGGGATTCAATTGGAAAATTGATTTTGATTCAGAACGACAGTTCCATGCATTAAACCATTGAAATACTGCGAGCGTCGTAAGTGAGACGGTCCAAGCTTTCTCTATATTTGTGTTGACATATTGCTGAAAAAGAAAGAGGGTACCTATCATCATGGGAATGGCCATAATAATCATTCTCTGCAGCATGATTTTATCGATCAGATATTTTTTAGGTCGCTCAAAACTCCCCAACAGAAGCCCTTTTTCCTTTGGTTCCATTGCAAGCGACACATCAAGAAAGCCGTCTGTTACAAAATTTAGCCAAATAATTTGAGCGGCAAGAAGTGGTAGTGGCATGCCTAGAAGCAATGCCCCCGTTATTGTGAGTACTTCGCCAATACTGGTTGAAAAGAGATACAGTATTACTTTTTTTATGGTTTTATAAATATTCCTTCCTTCTTCAACCGCATAGACAATATTTCCAAAATTATCATCAAGAAGTATGATGTCTGCCGCTTCTTTTGCCACCTCAGTTCCAATATTACCCATAGCTACACCCAGATCGGCTGCTACAAGTGATGGCGCATCATTAACTCCATCTCCGGTCATTGCGATAATTTCTCCGCGTTTTTTAAATGCATTAATAATTTTTAATTTGTGTTCAGGTGTCACTCGAGCAAACACGGTTGTTCGAGATAACTTTTCTAAAAGTTCAAAATCAGTCAATGCATCAATTTCACTTCCGGTAAGTAGTTCATCACCATCATGATATATGCCTGCTTCGCGGGCGATTGCTTCTGCGGTGACTTTATGGTCGCCTGTAATCATCACAACTCTAATGCCTGCTTTTTCCGCCTGAACCATTGCGTCTTTAACCCCAGAACGCAACACATCTTTCATACCTAAAAAGCCCACAAAAGTAAGATCTGAGACTGATTTTAAATCTGCTGTGTCTTTAATATTTTCTTGGATACCAATAGCAATAACACGTTGTCCCAACAAAGACATGTGAGTCAAAATTTTCTCTAATTCACCCTTCTTTTCTTCTGATAGAGGGTGGATACCCAAAGCACTTATTATGTTTTTTGAAAACCCAATAATAGTTTCAGGCGCGCCAATTGTAATCAACACATTTTTGTTTTCAATCAAATTAACGACTGCGCGGTACTTGAGTTTATAATCAAAAGGCATTTCTGATAAAACTGGCATTTCAGCAAGTAGGTCTTCTTTATTAAATCCAATTTTCTTTGCAAAAACTACTATTGCTGCTTCTGTCGGATCACCCGCAATAGACCAAATTTTTTTAGTATTAGAGAACAAGAGACGAGCGTTGGCGCACAAAGCAATAATCTTGCCAACCATAAGTAATTCAGGATAATTAGCGACACTCACAATATTGTTTTCAAGTTTGATATCTCCTACGGGTTCATAGCCGATACCACTTACATCAAATAATTTATCTGCAGTCCATACTTGTCGCACAACTAATTCGTTTTTTGTAATAGTTCCAGTTTTATCAACAGCAATGACTCGCGCTTGACCAAGAGCCTCAACAGCTTGAAGTTTTTTTACTAATGCATTGCGTTTAGACATTCGCCAGACTCCCGTTGCGAGTACCAGTGTTATAACTATGGGTAATCCTTCTGGAATAATAGAAACTGACAGCGATACAATAACGGTAAACATGGTTTGCATCGATTCACCAGACGCAACACCAATACCAAACAGCGCAGTAGATATTATTCCCACAGTAATAATAATTGCTCGAGATAAATAGCGAATGTTTGTTTTCAAAGGAATTTCCGTATCAATAGAGGAAATTTCTTTTGCAATCTTGCCGATAACTGTAGCGGACCCTGTTGTTACGACAACGGCCTTTCCATTTCCAGAAACAATATGTGTGCCTTTAAACAACATATTTTTTTGATCGGCAACAGAAATGATATTTTCTTCAAGTACATCAGCTATTTTATAAACAGGTTCCGATTCTCCCGTAAGCGACGCCTCATCTGTTTTAAGGTTTTGGGAAACAATAACTCGAGCATCGGCCGGCACTTTTTCTCCTTCTTCTAGACCTATAATATCTCCAGGTACCACTTCACGGTCTGAAATAATAATTTCCATACCATCACGCATCACTGTTGCTTTTGTTTCAACGAATTTTTTGAGAGTATTAAGAGTATTTTGAGCCTTACCTTCTTGAATTGTTCCAACAATCGCATTAAAAACTAGTACAGCTAAAATAATATATGCGTCACTAGCTTCACCTATCACATAAGTAATAATACTTGCCACAAGCAATATAAAAATGAGCGGACTATTAAATTGACTAATGAAAATGTGTACCGAAGAAACTGGTTTCTTTTCTGGTAAACTATTGGGACCATACTGTCTGACTCTCTTTTGAATTTCATTAAGAGTAAGTCCATGCAATGACGTATTGAGTTTTTCAAATATTTGTTTCTGCGATAATAAGTGCCATTTTGTTTCCATGTAACTTATTATAACTAATAGTTTGTGGACCGTACAGGACTCGAACCTGCCACCCCCTCATTGCAAATGAGGTGCTCTACCAGATGAGCTAACGGCCCAATATATTTAAACAGCCCTTGTTGTTTTAACCGGGGGCTCCGGGGGTAGGGATCGAACCTACGACCAATCGCTTAACAGGCGACCGCTCTACCGCTGAGCTACCCCGGAATATACTTCATTGCAAAGAACCTTATTATATTAACAGAAATTCGAAAAAAAACAACAAAATTTATATTGTTTCTGTAAAAAAAGATTGTCTTTATAGATCGAGGTTTTCTTTTAAGTTAGTAGCGGTTATAATTAAGTAATGGATTATCAGTATTTCTATTTTTTTTGGTCTCTAATTTTTTTAGCCATTTGGCTTTTTCTTTTTTTGCATCGCAGAGATTTAAGAGGGGATATGCTTTTTATTAGCACTCTTTTTGGGTTAGGTGGAATAATAAGTGAGGCTACTCACTTGCAAGATTGGTGGAGACCATTTACATTAACTGGAACACCTTTCGGAATTGAGGATTTTATTATTGGATTTTCAATTGGAGGTATTGCTTCAGTAATATATATAGAAATGTATCATCTCAAATTTAAACCTGAACGCTCTTCTATTCGCGCAAAATTCAAGAAGCATTATTTTATGGGCGACATATTTCTTTTTACTTTTGCCCTAGTGTTTCTTGGCATGTTTTATATTGCTCATTTTAGTTCTTTTTATTCCGCAGTCATTGCGTATTTATTTGGAATTATTATTATGGTTTTTTATCGGAGAGATTTAATAATTGATTCTATTGTAAGTGGAATTATAATGTTTTTTTTAGGTTTTTTAATTTATTACTTTCTTTTTCTTTTATACCCTCATTATATTGATAAATTTTGGTATTTACATGAAAATTGGTATTCACAACTTGTATTGGGAATTCCTTTAGGAGAGTACGTTTGGTTTTTTCTTACCGGAGCATTTATAGGTCCTTTATATGAATTCGTAAGAAATAAAAAATTTATAAACTTATAAATTTTACTTCACATGGAGAGTAATTATGTTATAATCATAATATGAAAAAATTAATTATAGTTTCGTCAGTTTTAGCAATTGTCGCAGGAATTGTTATGGTTTCCGGTGGAGCATGGGGTATTGTTTTTACTTACAAAAATGTTGCGCGTGAGAATATCACAACCCCTGATGATGCTTCTATCCCGAATGTTCCAGTTCGCGGTCCATTTACATTAAAAGCAGAAGCCGATATTATTAGGTCTCATGTCCTTAAAACAACTGACGGAAAAACATACTCCGAGATGCCACGTCAGATTCCAAAACTTGATCAAAACGGCAAGCCTGTTTTAGATGAAAAAGGTGTGGCTGTAATGATATCGAATGATGCTCGCAATACTTGGATAACTGCCACAACCCTTACCACTGCTTTAAATCTTGGAATTATCACCTACGTATTTTCTGGTCTGATACTTTTTTTAGGTCTAATATCTATTTGGACTGGTATAACTTTCCGTGCTTTAAGCAAAAAGTATTAAACATGATGGAATTTAATAAAGGAAGAACAGGTTCAAATCATTTTAGATGGGATCCTGAGGGAAGCAAGGAAAGAGATGTTGAAAAAGAAAAAAGGAAAGTGGGTATATTGGCTGTGTTACAATCTTTAGTTGATCAGAAAAGAATCGATAGTCCAAGTTTTAATATAAATAAAAAATTTTTAGAAGAAGTAATAAAAACACACTTAAGATCATTTAGGGACCTCAAAACAGGTGGACCATTAACATACAAATCACTAATGACGTATTTTGGGTACGATCTTAATTACTTAAGAGAGCAACTTGGTTTATCAATGAAAGAGTGAATAAGAAGAATCTTGCGATAAAAGTCATTAAGTCGGTATACTGCCTGAAATAGTGGTTGGGTTTTTTCTCCGTAGTGTGATATTGTTTAAGCATGTTTAATTTTTTTTTCTTAAACCTCGAAAAAGGAGTAAAAAAAGTAGCTAGTAACCCTCAATTAATATATACAATTATTGTAGCCGTACTTATAACCGGATCTTTTATTTTTATGGCTGAAAAATTTATAGGTATTGCTAATGATGCAGAAGAACGTTTGATAAATGTGCGTATTGGATCATTACAAGACGCCTTTGTTTCATTTGCGGGAGATCAAATTGATGATTCTAGATATTTAAATAATAAAATTCAAGAAATAATAAGCACAAATGAAACAATAAAAAGTTTTAAAGTGGTTGCTAAAAAAACTATTATTGATTCTGACAAAGGAATAACATCGAACCCCTATGTGATTATTGCTTCAAATATTAGAGAGGAAATAAATAAAGTAGATGATCAAGCTTCCTTTCTATACACGCTAGCGTCTAGTGATCCAAATAATTCCATGACTATTTCTCTTAATGATAATGGTGAGAGATTATTTAAAACTGCCAGAGCCATTACAGATGAAGCAGAAAATGTTCTAGGGGTCGTTATGACAACGCAGACCCTATCATTGGCGGACATAGCTATTCAAAGTAGTATCACAAACAGTAGAATTTTACTTCTTGTCGTTATTATACTTATTCTTTTTTTATTCTTGCGTCATTCTAGAATTATCGATTACATGGATTTATATAAGAAATTAAAAGAAGTAGATCAATTAAAAGATGACTTTATTTCCATGGCTTCTCATGAATTACGTACACCACTTACTATTATGCGAGGATACGCGGAATTTGCGAGTGTCGCTCCGGAGCTTTCTTTGCAAACCAAAGATTATATATCAAAAATTGACTTATCAGCTAAAGAACTTGATTCGCTGGTTTCTGATATTTTAGATGTATCTAGAATTGAACAAGGAAGAATGATGTTTAAAATGGAAAAAATAAATCCTAGTGAAATAATAGAAAAAGTCATGACATCTTTTGTTTTATCTGCTAAAGAAAAAGGACTTAGTGTTTCTTTTGATAAAACGAAAATAGAAAATAATCAGTATATAAATATAGACACGGATCGATTAAAACAAATTTTAGTTAATTTAATAGGCAATGATATTAAATATACAAATAAAGGTGAAATTGTTATTAAGCAATATGCCGAAAAAGGACGTTTATATATAAGAATTAGCGATACGGGTATAGGTATGACTGAAGAAGAAAAAATAAGATTATTTGAAAAATTTTATCGTATTAGAACCGAAGAAACAAAAAATACTAGAGGAACAGGTTTAGGTCTTTGGATAACGGCTAAAATGATAAAAGAAATGAATGGAAATATTTCCGTAGAATCTATTAAGGGAGTTGGCTCACATTTCATAGTTTCTTTCTCCTTAGTTAATGTAAGTTAAAAGGTATATAATATTATTATGGAAGAAATAAAATCGAATTTAAAATCAAGAATCAAAAATATTATTTTTAATCCTATTTATATTGTTTTTTTGATAACTTTTTCTGTGGTTTGGGGTGTTATATTTGCGGAAAATATTTCATCCACTACGTCTACCACAATAAACTATATTCCCTATATTCCCTCTACCCCAACAGACTTGTCACTTTCTAGTAATAGTGATATTTCTACTACAATGTCCATTTCAATTAAATGGAAAGATAATGCTAATAATGAAGACAAATTTAATATTGAGCGAAAATTAAGTAGTGAAACAATTTGGTCTACTCTTACTCAAATTCAACAATCAAATACTACTTCTTACACAGATACTTTAGTAACAGCAGGTGTAGCTTATGATTATCGTGTTCAAGCTTGCTTATCAAATTATGGTTGTTCTGGCTATATTTATTTATATAAAGTTGTTTCAGGTGTCGCAACAACACCTGTTTATAACACTACACTAATACAACCTACTATAACCACAGGAACAACAAATATAACTTTACCAATAATACCCACACCCACACCTACTTCAGCGACAGAATCAATCATGCCTTCTACTTTAATAACTCAAACAGTGGAACCACGTGAGGTACCTCAAACAATTATTTCTGTAGTTGCAACCAACGAGTTTTCTTCAAAAATTCAGGATCTAGGACTTGTTGTTGAAGAACGTCAAAAAGCCGTAGATGATTCTAAAGAACAATTAGTAAGAATCATTAATAAAAGTGTTGTAGATATAATTAAAGATGATAAAACATCAAGACAAAAAACTGATACAGCTAAAATTAATATTTTACGCGATGAACTTTTAAAGAATGTTGATTCTAGCTTGCCAACACCGACAATTGTTACTTCTACAGATATTAATAATTTAAAAACTGAAATTAATAAGAGAATTGAAGATATAAAATCAACTACAGCTGGAAATGTAACAATATCAACAACTAATGATACCAATCTAAAAGATATTGCATACACATTAGATTTATTATCTGAATCAATCAGTAATCAATCTGAAACATTAAAAAAACGGGAAGCTGATCTTCTCTATAAAGATAGTAATGAAGATGGAATTTCTGATTATGATTCAATTTATATTTATAACATAAATCCCAATCAACCATCTCAAGTTTCTATTTATGAAGGAAAAAGTATCAGTGCTTCAGATAAGATTTTATTAGGATTGGATCCGACTAAATCTGAAGTAGTTAAAGTCAATAAAGAACAACCCTTAGAATCTAAAGCTTTAGTTGTTCTTACATATAAGGTTAAAGAAGTAACATTAACAGAAAAAAAAGAAGTTGTTATCACGGGTCAAGCTTTACCCAATAGTTTTATAACCTTATATATTTACAGTACGCCTATTATAGTAACTGTTAAAACAGATAGTAGAGGAGAATGGCGCTATGTATTAGATAAAGAATTAGAAAATGGTGATCATACTATTTATACTGCGACAGTTAATAATTCTGGAAATATTATTGCTAAAAGTTCTGGATATTTATTTACTAAAACAGCTGAAGCAGCAACCCTTAAAGATATTCCCACAGTAGGAGCTTCTGCAGACACAAATAAACCTGGATTATTGGAAGGTAATAATCTCTATATCATAATAACTATGGCAATTATAATTATTATGATGATATTAATTATAATTGGGATAACTAGTAAAAAAATAAAAATAATTTAATAATGTATTCATGCTATAATTTACCTTAAGATATGAAAAAATATATTTTTATATTTATTACTTTATTGACTGGAATAGTTCTATTTACTGTGTTTTATTACAAATTCGATCCGTCTTTACTCACGAGGCTTTCTTTTTATATTAATTTAGCAAATCCTTATATGCGTATTGTGAGGATAGAGGAGGGTTTGCGTAAAGAAGAAGTGGCAGAAGTAGTGGCAAACAAACTTGACTGGGACGATAAAGAGAAGAAAGATTTTATAAATAATGCGAATGTCGAGGGGCATTATTTTCCCAAAACTTATCTGATTTACAAAGATGAAAATCCATCTGCGGTTGGAGCCACTATGGTTGATGAATTTTCGAAGCAAGTAAGTAAGGTTAAAAAACCAAAATCAAAACAAATAATAAACGAAGAGACTGCTCTTAAAATCGCCTCTATTATTCAACGCGAAGCGGCTGGCAGAGGAGATATGAATCTGATATCTGGAATCATTTGGAATCGTATTTTTAAAGGGATGAAACTACAAATAGATGCTACTTTACAATATGCCAAAGGAAGTGAGGAAGATGGCTGGTGGGAACCTGTTGATTCGGAAGATAAAAAAATAAAATCCTCATATAATACTTATATACATAATGGTCTGCCACCCGGAGCCATTGCGAATCCAGGATTAGCTGCAATTTCTGCCGCCTTCAATCCACAAAAAACAAACTGTCTTTTTTATTTACATGATAGAAATAGACGAATTCATTGTAGTAAAACTTATGAAGAACACAAGAAAAATATTGATATTTATTTGAAATAAAATTTAAAATCTGATACAATACAACCTTATTAATAACAAAATTTATATGGCAAAAAGAGGTACAACACTTAGTCCAAAAAAGAAATCAAGACATTCTCATAAGACCCAGAAAAGGCTTGCAATCAAGAGACTTATGCTTGCAAAAAAGGCTCTCCGAAAAAAGTTTAAATAAAACTTCTCAATGAAATCTTTATTAAAAAAACCCAAAAAATTAGTCATGGTCAGTGGGGGTTTTGATCCGGTTCATATTGGTCATGTGAGAATGTTTGAGGAAGCCAAAAAATTAGGGGATGAGTTGGTGGTATATATCAACAATGACCATTGGCTCCGAGCTAAAAAAGGTTTTGTTTTTATGCCCGAACATGAACGAAAAGAAATAATTGAAGCTTTTGAGTCAGTTGATAAGGTAATTATAAGTAGTCACAAGAAAGAAACCACAGACATGAGTGTTTGTATGGGATTGATAAAAATTAAACCTCATATTTTTGCTAATGGAGGAGACAGAGATGAAAAAGATGCAAACAATCCTGACTCATCGTTATATAAAGAAAAGGAAATACATAAAAAGCTGGGTATTCAGATGATATATAACGTGGGACATGGTGGCAAAGTTCAAAGTTCGTCTGAATTAGTAAAAAAGGTAAAAATAAAAAATAAATGACCCATTCAATAAAATTAGGCCTTCGCTCTGAGGCTCAGGCTCGAAGAGGTTAATGGTGATATAATAAAACCATGAAACCCCTAAGTCAAATTTCAAAGAAAGACCTCGCGAATATTAAAATGATCGTTTTTGATGTGGATGGGGTACTCGTCCCTCGAGGGACTAAAATAAAACAAGTAGGAAATACCACCACTTTACAGACAAAAATAATTGCCCCGAAACAGATAGAACAAATCAAAGAACTGCACAAAAAAGGATTTTTAATAAACATCAGTTCCGGTAGGGGGCTTTATATGCTTCAAGAAATGTTTAGGGAAATTTTGCCTTTTATTAGCCTTACTTACGAATGTGGAAGTGCTACTTGGTATAAGGGAAAAATCTATCAACATGTAAATAGTTTTAAAAGTTTGCATAGCGTGTTTTCAAAATTAAAAGAAGAAGCTAAAAAAAATAAAAATATAAAGGGTTTTGAACCAAAAGAGTTTATTATAACTATACATTGCAAAAGAAAAGATAAAAATATCGAAAAAATAGTATTTAAAGAAAAGAATCTTTGTACTCATTGGAACGGTGAAGCGTATGATGTTTTAGTTAAAAAAAATCAAACTAAAGCTGTTGGCTTGAGACAGTTAATGAGAATCTTTAAATTAAGCAGAAAAAATGTAATGGCAATTGGAGATAATTATAACGACCATGAATTATTGCAAGCAAGCGGGACACCCATCTCGGCTGATAAAAGCAGAATTAAAGGAAAATTCTATGTTCCATTGGAAGGCGAATTTCTTCCTGCAGATAAGTTAATGCAAAGAATATTATCACTAAGGAATTAAGGGATAAAGAATAATTGGATTGGCTAAAAAAAAGTTTAGTTGTATAATAAAAAGAATATGGAAGAATTTAAACCATTTACAATAGAACGTCCATGGGGAAACTTTCGACAATTGACTCACAATAATCTCTCGACAGTAAAAATTCATCGAGTCAAACCAGGTGAAGCCACTAGCTGGCAAAGTCACACTAAGCGTTCAGAATTTTGGCATATTATTAGTGGTGATGGTATGATACACATAGAAGACAAAGAATACAATGTTGTCCCTGGTGGTGAATATAATGTTCCAATTGGTTTTAAGCATCGTTGGATGGCTGGACCAGGAGGCATAATATTAGTTGAAGTAGCTACTGGAGATTTTGATGAAAGTGATATAATTCGTTATGAAGATAAATATGGTCGCGCTTAAAAAGAAAAAAACAAAAAAAGTCAAAGTTAAAAAAGCTTCTCCAAAAAAGAAGAATATTAAAGCTCCCAAAAAAATTTCTAGAAAAAAGTTAACTCCAAAAAAAATAATAAAAAAAAGGAGAACTGAATTAAAAAGAGCTTTACATAATCCTATTATTGAACCCAGATCATATTCTTGGGAATCAAAAGCAACATTTAATCCGGCCGCCTTTATCACTAAGGGTAAAATTCACCTTATTTATCGGGCAATTGGAGATAATGATTCTTCAGTGCTTGGTTATGCCGCCAGTTATGATGGTTACAATATTGCCGAAAGACCAACATATTCTATTTACAGGAGATCTAATAATTTTAGCAAGCCTGATTTATCTGCCTCACCAATTAATTATATTTCAGGAGGAGGATGGAATGGGGGGTGTGAGGATCCACGTTTGACACTCTTGGGGGATACTGTTTATATGCTTTATACTGCTTTTGATGGTTGGGGATCTCTAAGGATAGCATTTACTTCAATCAAACTAGACGATTTTGAAAAGAAAAAATGGAATTGGACCAAATCGTCTTTAATTTCTCCGCCTGGTGAAATTCATAAAAATTGGGTTCTTTTTCCAGAAAAAATAAATGGTAAATTTGCAATACTTCATAGTTTTTATCCCAATGTTCTTGTTGATTATTTTGATAGTCTAGACGAACTTGATGGTAGAAAATTTATTAAGAGTAATAACACGAGACCGATTGATCCTACCAGGACTTGGGATAGTTGGTTTCGAGGAGTTGGACCTTCTCCTATTAAAACCAATATTGGATGGCTTATTTTATATCATGCAATGGATCATCGTAATCCAGATCGATATAGAATGGGCGCAATCATTCTTAGTTTGAATGATCCAACTAAGATTCTTTATCGTTCGCAATATCCAATTCTTGAACCGGAAGAATATTATGAAAATAATGGATATAAATGGGGCGTGGTTTATTCATGTGGAGCAGTGGTAAAAGACGGGGAACTTTTTGTATACTATGGCGGAGCAGATAAAGTTATCGGTGTTGCTTCAATAAAACTTGCTGATTTACTTACTGATCTTAAAAAACACAAGGCGGTAAAATTGAAAAAACAATCTACCAGAATTTAAAATAATTATGTTTGTTGTAAAAAGATCCCACCATAATCCAATTCTTGTACCAGATAAAAATCATTACTGGGAAGCTTTTGCCTCTTTCAATATGAGTGTTATTAAAAAAGAGAAAATGTTTTATGGTGTTTATCGCGCTATTTCTGCAATAGATAGATTGCGTACACCACAGCAAGTTTCAATAATAGGTATTGGAAAAAGTAAAGATGGCACGCATTTTGAAGAACGTATTCCTTTTATTACACCCAAAGAAGAGTGGGAAAAGTATGGCTGTGAAGATCCGCGCATTACTTATTTTGAGGGGAACTATTATATATTTTATACAGCTCTCTCTCGTTACCCGTTTGAAGCCAGTGGAATCAAAGTCGCAGTTGCTATCTCAAAAGACCTAAACAGAATTAAAGAACGGCACTTAGTAACACCATTTAATGCAAAAGCGATGACACTTTTTTCGGAGCGTATTAACGGCAAAATAACGGTAATTGTGACGGTAAATACGGATATGCCTCCTGCTAAAATTGCCATAGCGCAAATGGATAAAATAGAAGAATTATGGAGTTCTCAATTTTGGGATAAATGGTATGCCAACATAGATGAACATGTTATTGATTTGAAAAGATTCCCATACGACCATATAGAAATTGGTGCTCCGCCTGTCAAAACTTCACATGGCTGGCTTCTTTTATATTCACATATTCAAAATTATTTTCCTTCTCCTGGAAATTTAGATCGCATATTCGGTATTGAAGCAATAATTTTAGACTTTAATGATCCATTTAAAATTCTTGGACGTACGCGTGGTCCTTTATTGGTTCCCGGAGAAGCGTATGAGCTTTTGGGTTATGTTCCTAATATAGTTTTTCCTTCTGGGGCAATTTTAAAAAATGATACACTTTTTATATATTATGGGGCAGCCGATACGACCGGTTGTGTTGCTCATGTAAATCTAACTGATCTTATGGGGACTATGCGTCCAGAAACAAGCTCACGGTGGCATTTCAGGCGTTCTGAAAAAAATCCCATCATTGTACCCAATAAAAAAAATTCTTGGGAAGCTAAAGCGACATTTAACCCAGCTGCTTTGCGACTAAAAGATATAACGCATATATTGTACAGAACACTTTCTGAAGACAATACTTCTTATATTGGTTATGCATCAACCAAGGATGGCGTTAATTTAAACGAGAGATTACCGGAACCTGTTTATAGTCCAAGGGAGAATTTTGAATTAAAAAAAGTTACTGGAGGAAATTCAGGATGTGAAGATCCGCGCCTGACAAAAATCGGAAGAATTATTTATATGTGCTACACAGCTTTTGATGGAATTGGTCCGCCACGGGTCGCTATTACTTCTATTACCGAAAAAAACTTTCTACAAAAAGATTGGAAATGGAAAAAGCCTATTTTAATCACCCCAGAAGGCTTTGATGATAAAGATACTTGTATTTTTTCTGAAAAAACCAAAGGTCAATATTTTATTTTACATCGTGTCGGTGATGAAATATGCGGAGATTATTTTAAATCACTTAATTTTAAAACCCAAACAATCAAGAAATGTATTAGAATCATCGGTCCGAGAATAAATAGTTGGGATAGTGCAAAAGTTGGAATTTCTGCGCCACCAATAAAAACAAAAAATGGCTGGTTGCTTTTTTATCATGGAGTGTCAAAAAGTCACAGCACTTATCGTATTGGAGCAGTTCTACTTGATATTAATGATCCGGCAATAGTTCTTTCGCGTACGACTGACCCAATATTTGAGCCAAAAGAATTATATGAAAAAATCGGGGTGGTTAATAATGTTGTTTTTCCTTGTGGTATGACTGAAAAAGATGGCATGCTTTATATTTACTACGGTGGCGCGGATACAGTAGTCGGGGTTGCAACTATTGAACTTGATATTTTACTAAAAGCTCTTACTCGAGATATTGCAAAAAAACGGTAAATTTATTTCTAAAATATTAGAAATAAAGCAGCTGTTATTTATTTTTTCTTAAAAAATCTTTTACGGGTTTATCTAATATGATGTATAAAAATACAAGAATAACTACGCCGATTACAATCGAAGCTATGGAATTTAAATATATATTTATTTTAAGGTATGAGCTTCCGAGATAAAAACCGATAATCAATAAAATTAGCGTTTTTGGAATAATTCCAATCAAGTTAATCCATAAATATTGGATAAAATTTACCTTTGCGATACCTGCCGAAGCCTGAATGGTTCCACCTATACCATGTGAAAATTTTGCTATAAAAAGCGTTTTGAATAAGTGTTTCTTAAAATGATTTTCTAAAAATTCTTCACTTTTTTCATTATAACCCAAAAAATGTCCGAGTTTTTTAATCCCAATCGAACGACGCCAAAATTTACCTATAGAATAATACAATGAATCTCCTATCAAATCCCCAATGATTAATAAGACATAAGTAATGAAAGGATTTAGAATACCGAGGTATATCAGAAATCCAGAGATGATTGTAATGATCGGACCTTCAAAAATAACAATGGGAAAAATGATCAAATATTTGTAATACTCTAAAATAGCCAAACTTTCCACAGGAGATATAAACATAAATAATTTTTTTTTTAAATCATATTAATTCATTAATAATACATATCATATTTAATTTATATCTGCGATATATCCCTAGAAGAAAAAATATTAATTGTCCAATCAATAGCAACTTTAATTTTTTTTCTAAAAGATATAAGTTTGGAAAGATATACTGTTCGCCAGAGCCACCATGTGGTACGTCCCCAAAAAGTAAAATTGTATATTTCACCAATTGCCATCCATTGTCCCAGTGAAATAAGACTTCCATTGTGGTGATATGAAAATTGTTTTGGCATGATGCCATTTATAATAAGTTGTATATTTTTTGCAACAGCAATCGCTTCTTTTTCTGCTACTTGAGCTAGAGCTAAAAGTGGGGTATCAGAATTTGCTCCCATAAAGGTTGCAACATCTCCAATTGCAAAAACTTTTTTATGGTTTTTGAGTTGTAAATATTCATTTACAACCAGTTTTCCATTAGAAGATTTTATAACCATTTCATTAAATTTTATATTTATTGGCTTTGTACCAGCGACCCAAATGATGGTTTTAGTAAAAATACTCGTGTCATCATCGAGAAGCACATGCGAAGGACCAACTTCTTTTACTTTAGTCTTTAGCAAGACTTTTATACCTTTTTTACGAAGAACTTCAAGACTTTTTTTACGTATTTTTTCTCCAAATTGAGGCACAAGCTCTAATCCCTTTTGGATTAATATAACGGAAGCATCTTTTATCACTTCACTTGAATAGTGACAAGAAAAATTTTCCTTAATTAATTCCTGCAATTCTGCCGCAAATTCTACACCAGTAGGTCCACCTCCGACTACAACAAATCTCAGTATCTTCTTTCTTTCCTCAATATCTATTATATGTGAAGCATGTTCCATAATCATAATGCAATGATTTTTTATTTTAATTGCATCATCAATAGATTTTAATGGAAAAGAATATTTTTCTGCTTCTGGTATATCATAAAAATTTGTTTGTGCTCCTGGCGCCAGAATAAGAAAATCATAAGCCAGCAACATGTTTCCGATTTTTACAGTATGATTTACTAGGTTAATAAGTTCTGCTTTTCCTAAGTAAAAGTTTTTGAGACAACATCCTAAAACTTTACGAATTGGCTCTATGATATTTTCTGGATTTATTCCTCCAGTTGCCACCTCATGTAAAAGGGGAGTAAAGAGAAAATAATTTTTTTCACCTACAAGAGAAAGTTCGATTCTGGGGTCATTATGAAAAAACTTATGCAAATTTTTTAATGCATAAGTACCTCCGAACCCATTTCCAATAATGAGTATTCTAATGGGGTGTGGCATAGTTTGATTATATCAATAAACGAGGAGTATGAACAAGTTCACTTGTTTAATGTCTGAATGCTGTTGATATATAGTACTTCCATATATCAACTTTCATTGATATAATAGATATATGCAAATAAATTTACAAAGTAAAAATATGGAGCTGACTTCCGCTATTCATGATTATGTGATAAAGCGGGTTACTAATTTAGAAAAACTTCTTTCAAAAATTGAAGAACGGGGAGGAGAAGTTGCGGTGGCTTTTGAAGTTTCCAAAAACACCAATCACCATAAGTCCGGCGCTGTTTTTCATGCTGATTGTTTAATTAATATAAAAGGGGAGAAATTTTATTCTAGCGCTGATGAAGAAGACTTATATCAGGCAATAGATTCAGTAAAAGAAAATCTTTTTAGAGAAATCAGTAAGAATAAAGATCGTCGACAGACCTTGTTTAAGCGTGGAGCGGCGAGTGTCAAAAAAATGCTTAAAGGCCTCTCCAGACGAAATCCTTTTACTTCTAAATATTAATTTTTTTAAATTCTTCGTATTTGATTTCTTTTTTCCCTTCAGGTAAGACTTTTTTTATAATGAATTTATTGTTTTCTAATGAAGCGTCAGTAATGATAATTCTTCTACTATTTTGGAAGAAAAAAATTCTAGGCCAGAAGGCATAAGCTCTGAATTTGTTGTATAAAACGTTTGGCGGCTCGCTAGTTAAATTTACTAATCCATCTTCTTTTTTGATTTTTTTACAGAAGGTTGCTTCTTTTTCGTTTTGTGTAACTTCTTTAATTTTCCCATTGGCAAATTTCGGTAGAGTTTTTACTAAAAGCGCTCCGCCGATTTTTATTAAGCGTTTACGCAATTCCAGTGCTTTTTCATCAGAGAATATTTTTACTTTTTTTTGCGCGATAATTGGTCCCGCATCCATTTTGTATTTCATTTGTTGTATAGCAACACCTGTTTCACTATCTCCATTTAAGATAGCTGATTCTACCGGCGAAGCTCCGCGGTATTTTGGAAGTAGGGAATAATGGATATTTATAGAACCTAGTTTTGGGATATTTAAAATATTTTCTGGAATTATTTTTCCATAAGCAACAACTAAAAAGAAATCTATAATATTTTGTTCACCACGCACATTTGCCATATCCAATTTTTCTGGCTGAATATATTTAATATTATTTTTTTCTGCCCAAACTTTTACTGGTGGGGGAGTAATGAGCATTTTACGTCCTTGCGGTTTGTCTGGTGATGTAACGATAAGAGATGGAATATAATCGTTCTGTTTTAAAATTTCCAGTGTTTCTGAAGCCACATCTGGTGTGCCAAAAAATACAAAATTTAATTTCTCATTCATATTAATTTGCATATTATTTAAGAATTTCCGCTTTTATGTCTTTTGCGTGATCAATAAAAAGTATACCGTTTAAGTGATCTGTTTCATGTTGGAAAATTTGCGACAATAATCCTGAAGCGCCTCTGATAAACTTTTTAGCATTTTCGTCATAAGCTGTTACTATCACTTTTTTAGATCTAAAAGTTTTGCCATAAAATGGGCGTACGGAAAGACATCCTTCTGGCATCCATTCTTTTTCACGAGAAAGTTTGGAAATTTTTGGATTAATAAAAACAATATTTTTTATTTTTTTCTCAACTTTAATTGATGTTTTTACGTCAATTATATTATTTTGATTTAAGAGCTTTTCTTCTCTGTTTTTAATAAAATCTTTTGCAAATATTTTACCAGATACAATAAAAATTCTAAGCGAATATCCTATTTGTGGTGCCGCAATAGCCACACCATCATCCTGGCTTTCCAATGCCTCATTCATTTCTTTTAGAGTCTTTTTTATTTTTATTGTTTTAATACTGTGAATAGGCACTTCAAGAGCTATTTGACGTAAAACTCTTTCTTTTTGTTGAAGAATCTTCTTCATTTGATTTAATAAAATCACTCCGGGCGTAATTTATTTAAGTTCCTTTAAATATTCTAAAAGCTTATTTAATTTTACTGTATCCTGAGATCTATTTTCCATATCTCGCACTATTACGGAATTATCTAATGCTTCTTTAACCCCAAAGATAAGGCTATAAGGAATAGCTAATTTTTCCGCGATGGCTAACTGAGAACCCAGACTATCTTTAGAAAGTGATTGAGCGATAGGAATATGAGCTTTGCGTAGTATTTCAATTATATTTAAACTTTTTAATTTCGCATCGGAACCAAGTTGGATGAAATAAATTTTCGGTTTCTTTAATATGCGAGGTGAAAGATTTTTATACCAAGTTGATGCGACTATTCTATCCACACCGATAGAAATTCCTACCGCCGATACATCTTTTTTGCCTCCAATTTGACGAGCTAAATAATCATAACGTCCGCCCCCAGCCAGAGTTAATGGTGTGCCATCTTCAGTGCCTGTTTGTTCTATGATTTCAAAAACAGTACGAGTATAATAAGAGAGCCCACGTACTAAATTTTTATTTATATTATATTGTATTTTCATTTCTTCTAAATATTCCAATACTTCTTTGAAATGTTTTTTACAAGAAGGACAAAGAAATGAAACCGAATCTGGAGCATTTTCGTTTATTTCTTTTGTTTTCTCTTCTTTAGAATCTAATATACGAAGCGGGTTTATTTTTAATCGTTCTCGATCAATACCTGGAAGCTGATTTATATGTTTTTTGTAATAACTTGTAAGTTCTTTAACATATCCACTTCGACACTCTTTATCTCCGATGGAATTAATATCAATAGAGAGGTTTTCTGCTCCAGCTTCTTCTAAGATGCTTATGCCAGTTTTAATTACAAGTGCATCCATGATACTTTTTTCATTTCCCAATGAGTCTAAATCAAATTGCCAGAACTGTCTGTAACGTCCACGTTGAGGCTTATCATGTCTGAAAACTGGACCATACTGATACAGCATAACCGGTTGGGGCATCGTTTGCATTCCATGTTCAATATAGGCGCGCATAAGTGGTGCGGTGTGTTCCGGTCGAAGAGCTAAATGATCCCCACCCTTAGTTTTCAGTGTATATATCTCTTTATCTATGATATCTGTGCCTTCACCAATACCCCTAGTAAAAATTTCTTCATGTTCCAGCATTGGAGTTTCAATCGGTTTAAAACCATAATATACCGCTATTTCTTGTGCTTTTTCAAAAAAGCCTTGAAAGGAATAATATTCTTCATTCATTAAATCTCTCATCCCCTTGGGTGAAGATATATTCGATATTTTAGTTTTATTATCTTTATGTGTTTTGTTTTGTTTTATTTTTTTCATTATTCCATTTGTTTATAATTGCCTGGTAATACATCAATTTTATTTAATGGCAACAAACGTAAAAATGCTCTTCCCGTAATGAGCTTTCTATTTACCGCCCCCCAATATCTTGAATCCGAACTAGCATTTCTATTATCGCCCATTACAAAATATTCATCGTCTTTTAATTCAAAGTGAGTAACATTATTTGAAATATTTTTTACATAAGGTTCAGTTAGTTTGAATCCGTCTTTATTTTCCTTGTTAATTATAGTTACAACACCACCTTTCATATCTATTGTTTCATTAGGAAGACCAATTATCCTTTTGACAAAGAATTTTGTTTGATCTTTTGGATATCGAAAAATCACAACATCATCTCTTTTTGGACTACTTAATCTATAAGATATTTTATCTACTATTAAATAATTTCCATTCTCAAAAGTAGGAACCATTGAAGAACCTGAAACAACAAATGGCTCCGCAATAAAAATACGAATAGGGATAACAATAACTAATGCTATAAATGCAAAACGTACGAGTTCCCAAAACGATTGCTTGGTAGTTTTTTCTTGGGTTTCTATTTCTTCCATTATTACAATATAGCATACAAAATCCTTGACATAATATAATAATTTGTTTCCTAATACAATTTGCTTTAAGATGAGATAGAATGGTATTATCTAACTATGAAAATTGTTGTTGGTTTAGGAAACCCTGGAAAAGAATATGAAGGTACTAGACATAATACCGGACGGATTATGGTTGAGATGGTTGAGAAAAAAGTTGATGGTCAGAAAATAAAATTCTTAACACCTGATACATTTATGAATAATTCAGGGCGTGCGGTTGCTCCATTTATTAAAACCAAAAAAGATCTAAAAGATCTTGTGGTGATTTATGATGATATTGATTTACCGTTAGGAAAAATAAAAATTTCTTTTAATCGTTCTTCCGGTGGGCATAATGGATTGAATTCCATTATTAAAGCTTTGAAGAGTGAAGAGTTTTTACGTATTAGAGTTGGTATATCTCCAGCTACTCCGAAAGATGTAGTTAAAAAACCAAAAGGGGAAAAAGCTGTACTTAATTTCTTACTTGGTGAATATAAAAAATCGGAGCTAGAAATACTCAAAAAACTTTCCAAAAAAATCGCCGAAGCTGTAGAAACAATTTTTGCCGAAGGTAAAGACAAAGCGATGAGTTTATATAATTAGATTTTCTAAATCTCTTTGACCGCTTCAATAATGATACTTTTTTCACCGTTGCGATTTGATACTTTTCCGGAAAAAGCGATGCATTTTTCAGGAACAAGTATATCAATAGACTCTTTAAATATTCTAGGAAAAGCTACGACTTCTATTGAGTCGGTCAAGTCTGAAATTTTTAAAAATGCCATTCTTTCGTTATTTTTAGTAATTACTTGTCTGGAAGTTTCTATTATTCCAGCGATAGTTATTTGTATTCCATTACCTATTTCTTCTTTTATTTTTTTTATATTTATATTTCGATTTTCTAATTTGTCGCGAATACGATCAAGCGGGTGTCCGGAAATATAAAGTCCTAATAATTCTTTTTCCCAAAGTAATTTTTCAGCTTGAGTAGCGTTCGAGGCATTTTGCATTTTGAATTCTGGAGCTTTGATTATTTCCATCCCATTAAAAAGAGAAATTTGATTTTCATTTTGTTTAGAACTCTGATGATTATATTCAAGCATGGATTCTAGATTGAACAACAAAATTCCGCGATCGTTCCAATCATCCATACTACCGGATTTTATTAATGCCTCCATGGATTTTTTATTTAAATTTTTATGTTTAATTCTATCCAGGAAATCGGTAATTGATTTAAATTTACCATTTAATTTTCGTTCAGCGATTATACTATCGGAAATATCCGTACCAAGATTTTTTATTGTATAAAACCCAAACCTTATTTTTGTACTTTTATTTTTTTCGTTTATTGTCGTATCTTTTTCGCTGGGTAAGCAGGTAAATCCTCCATAACTTTCATTAATGTTTGGAGGAAGTACTTGTATGTTCATTTTTTTACACTCTTTAATAATCTCTGAAATTTTTTCTATATCACCAGATTCAGCAGTAAGTATCGCTGTCATATATTCAACCGGGTAGTTTGCTTTCATATAAGCAGTCTGATAAGCGACTTTTCCATATGAAGCTGCGTGCGCCTTATTGAAACCGTAGGCTTGAAATGGTTCAAATAATTTCCAAAGTTTTTCGGCAAATTCCGGAGTTTGGCCATTTTTTATTATTCCTTCAGTAAACTTCTCTCTTTGTGCCGCCATTTCTTTCGGTATTTTTTTACCAACTGCGTAACGAAATTTATCCACTTCCTCCCAATTATAACCAGCAAGTTCTAGTGCACAAAAAAGAAGGTCATCCTGATAGACAATCAGTCCATAAGATTCCCCTAAGAATTTTTTCATTCTCGGATCTAGATATTTTACAAGTTTTGGGTTATGTTTGCGTTTAATATATTCCGGAATTGATTCCATCGGACCTGGACGATAGAGCGCAACCATTGCGTTGATATCGTGAATGGAAGTGGGTTTCAATTCTTTTAAATATCTGGTCATACCAGAACCGTTCAACTGAAAGAGTCCTTCGGTCTGACCACTTGCCAAAAGCGCAAAAGTTTTTTTATCATCAAGTGAGATGTGTTCTATGTCTATGTTTATGTCATAAAATTTTTTTACTAGGCTTATTGCATCAGCTAAAATTGCTAAGTTTCTAATTCCCAAAAAATCAAATTTTAAAAGGCCGGCTTCTTCTATGCTGTACATGTCGTACTGGGTAATTATTTTACCTTCACTTTTATCTCCACCCTTAGGATCATATTGTAATGGTGTGTATTCGGTAAGCGATAACGGAGCGATGACGACCCCTGCGGCGTGTACGGAAATATGGCGCACACATCCTTCTAATTTTTTTGCCAGATCTATAATTTTTTTTGTGTCTTTTTCACTTTTATATGCAACTTTTAATTCCGGTACTATTTCCATGGCGTGGTCTATGGTCATTGGAAGCCCTTGCGAACCAATCGGAATCATTTTTGAAAGTCGGTCGCCTATCCCATATTCATAACCAAGAGCTCGGGCAACATCGCGTATTGATCCGCGCGCCATCATCGTACCGAAAGTTCCAATTTGCGCGACCTTATCTTCTCCGTATTTTTTTTTCACGTATTCAATCATTTCATCGCGTCTATTATCCGCAAAGTCCATATCTATATCCGGAGCTGAAGGTCTGCGTGAGTGTAAAAATCTTTCGAAGGGAAGTTTATATATTATTGGGTCCACATTTGTTATTCCTAAAAGATATGTGACCATTGAACCAGCCACAGATCCCCTAATAGTGGTCAAAATTCCATTTTCTTTGGCATGGCGCAGAAGATCTCCCACCACGAGAAAATACGGTTCATAGCCTTTATCAGAAATAATTTTTAATTCATATTCAACTCGATCTTTTGTTTCTGGCGTTTCTTTGAGTTCTAATCGCTTAAATCCAGCATAAGCTAATTCACGTAATTTTTCGGCATAAGTTTTTCCGGTTTCAATTTTAAAATCAGGGAAAACCCACTTACCAAGTTCGAGCTCTAAATTGCACATATCAGCAATTTTCATTGTATTTTCCACCGCTTCCGGAATATCTTTAAAAACCTCCAAAGCTTTTTCGGTGTTCATAAAAGAAAAATCGTCATTTGAAAATTCAAATTTCGCTCCCTCTTTACCATCACCTTGCGTGTTTATTTGGAGTAAAGTGTGATGCGCATCGTGGTCATCACTACATGGATAATGGGAATCTTGAGTTGCGACAATCAGAATATTGTGTTTTTTTGCCAGAGCAATAAGTGTCTCGCGAACTTTTTTATCATTTTCCACCGAGGAATGACGCTGGATTTCTATAAAATAATTTTCTTTCCCAAAAATGTCCTGATACTCAAGGATTATTTCCTCAGCTTTTTTTTCATCACCTCGTATTATACTTTGTGAAAGTTCACCACCTAAACATCCCGATAATGCTATTACTCCATTTGAATATTTTCTCAATATTTCTTTATCCATTCTGGGTTTGTAATAATATCCTTCCAAGTTGGCGAGAGTAACGAGTTTAATTAAATTTTTATAGCCTTCTAAATTTTTTGCCAGTAGAGTTAGGTGATAGTAACGTTTAGTTCCACCAGCCTCGGTCGTTTTATCCAGACGAGACCCCGCGGTCATGTATGCTTCCACCCCGATGATTGGCTTGATACCTTCTTTTTTGGCCAGTTTATAAAATTCAATTACGCCATACATGTTACCGTGGTCAGTGATAGCCATAGCGGACATTTTGAATTTTTTAGCTAGAGCGACTAAATCTTCAAGTTTAGAAAGACCGTCTAATAGAGAGTAGTGGGAGTGAGTGTGCAAATGCACGAATTTTATTTCCCTGTCTTCTTTATTCGCTTCCATTTCCCCATAATAACATATTTTCTTTTGTTGTTTTATTTGTTTTTGATATACTTATAGTATGAAAAAAATCAAAGTTGGTATCAATGGTTTTGGTAGAATTGGCAGGGCTTTTTTAAAGGTGGCGTGGGAAAGGCCGGAGATTGAAATCGTAGCAGTGAACGATTTAAGTAGTATAGATAATATGGCATACTTACTCAAACACGATACAGCTTACGGAGAATGGAAACATGATATTAAAGTAGGGGAACAGGAGATAATAATTGATGGTAAAAAGATTAAGGTTTTAGCGGAAAAAGATCCGAGCAAGCTTCCTTGGAAAGATTTAGTTGTCGATGTTGTGGTAGAGTCTACAGGATTTTTTGTCACTTATGAACAATCAAAAATGCATTTGGATGCGGGTGCAAAAAAAGTTGTAATTTCAGCGCCAGCTAAAGGTGGTGATGGGGCAGTTCTAGGAGAAACTATTTTGCTTGGTGTTAATGAAGATAAATTCGGCACTTGTGATATTACTTCTAACGCATCTTGTACTACTAACGCAGCTAGCCCGCTTATTGCAATTCTAGATGAAGGGCTTGGAATTGAGAAGGCGGTTTTGAATACAGTGCATGCATTAACCAATAGTCAGCCCACTGTTGATAGTATTAATAAACATAATATGCGTGAAGGAAGAGCTGGTGGTCATAATATAGTACCCACATCTTCTGGCTCGGCTATTGCTGTGACTAAAGCATTTCCCAAACTTTCGGGTTTGTTTGATGGAATAGCCATGCGTGTTCCAATGATAGTCGGATCAATAGCTGATATTACTTTCATCTCAAAAAGAAATACTACAGTCGAAGAGGTTAATAGTATTCTCAAAAAAGCGGCAAATGATAAGCGTTGGGCGGGGATATTTACTGTTACGGAAGAAGAATTGGTTTCAAGCGATATAATTGGTAGCAAGTATGGATCTATTGCAGATCTGGGTTTAACTATGGTTGTCGGAGGTAATTTGGTAAAAGTTATGGGCTGGTATGATAATGAAATGGGATATACTTATACACTGGTGGATCATGTTATTAAAACAGGGAACATGATTAAATAATATGAAAATTTTTATTGGCGCAGATCATGCGGGCTATGAGTTGAAGGAAAAACTAAAAATATATTTAAGCGAACTTGGACTCAGATATGAAATAATAGATAAGGGTGCTTTTACTTATGATGCGGATGATGATTATCCGGATTTCATTCGTCCGGTTGCGGAGGCTGTGGCAGATGACAAAGAAAGTTTAGGAATTATTCTCGGCGGTTCCGGGCAGGGAGAAGCCATGTGCGCAAATAAAGTAGCTAATATTCGCGCGGTAGTATTTTACGGGGAAGCTATACCCAAAGAGGCAATTAATATAAAAGGAGAAAAAAGTGTGGACTCATATGAAATTATTAAATTAGCGCGCCAACATAATGATGCAAATATTTTATCTATAGGAGTAAGATTTGTCTCAGAAGATGAAATAAAATTTGCTATTGAACTTTTTCTTTCTACAAAATTTTCAGGTGAAGAAAGGCACATTAGAAGACTTAGTAAATTTTAATGGCTGAAATTATTCCCGCAATACTAGAGAAGGATTTTAGTGAAATAAAAAATAAACTTACGTCTTTGCGTGAACAGGCAAAGTGTGTGCACATAGATATACAAGATGGTATCTTTACGCCGGAACCAACTTGGCCTTTTGCTTCGGGTGGGTTGGATGATGTTGATTTTCAAAAAATTATAAACGAAAAAGAGGGATTACCATTTTGGCAAGAATTTGATTTTGAACTTGACTTGATGGTTATGGATGCAGTTGAAAATTTTGATATTTATATGAAACTGGGACCCAAAAGAATAATTTTTCATCTGGGAGCGCAGAAGAATATTGAAGAATTTGAACATTTTTTGGAAGGTTTGGATATGTATATACGAGACAATGTGGAAATTGGAATTGCTTTTAAGCCAAACGAGGATTTATCTATTGTATCTAAATTATCTCAGAAAACCGATTTTTTGCATTGCATGGGTTCGGATAAAATTGGTTTTCAAGGTGAAACTTTTTCCAATAAAGCACTTGAAAATATAAAATTTCTTAAAAAAAGTCTACCCGGAATTATTATATCAGTGGATATTGGTGTCAATTTAGAAAATACGCAAATGATATTGGATGCTGGGGCCGACAGACTTACTGTGGGTTCTAGTATCTGGAAAAGCTCGGATCCAATAGGTGCGCTCCAAACATTTCAAAATTTGTTATAAGAAGTATCTTGTACCAACATCACTCGGACATTGAGCAAATAAATTTGCTCATGCTCCTTGTTTGTTGGTATAATCAAAGGTAATGTTTCTCAGCGACGCTAAAATAAAAGATCTAGAAATTAAAGCGAATGATATTCGTGAATCTATTATTGAAATGCTTTTAGAAGCGGGAAGCGGACACACTGCCGGACCGCTTGGTATGGCGGATATTTTTACGCTTTTTTATTTTCTTATTTTAAAACACGACCCCAAGAATCCTTTATGGGACGAGCGCGACAGATTGGTTCTTTCAAACGGACACATCTGTCCGGTATTGTATGCGACTATGGCGCATGCGGGATATTTTCCAATTGAAGAATTAAAAACTTTACGTAAGTTTAGCACTCGTCTGCAAGGGCATCCGCATCGTGAATACATGCCTTGGCTTGAGAATTCTTCCGGACCATTAGGTGCAGGACTTTCGCAAGCTGTTGGTATGGCGCTTGCTGACAGAATTGATAAAAAAGATAAAGATAGATTTATTTATTGTTTTATGTCCGATGGCGAACATGACGAAGGAAATTCTTGGGAAGCCATTATGCTTGCCGGAAAAAACAAATTAAGAAATTTAATTGCTGTAGTTGATAGAAATAATATACAAATAGATGGTTTTACCGAAAACACCATGCCTCTTGAGCCCTTGGTTGATAAATGGAGAGCTTTTAATTGGCATGTGATAGAGGTTTCTGGACATGATTTCAGAGCAATCAATGAGGCCATAGAAGAAGCACAAGCAATATATGAAAAACCGACGGTTATTATTGCTCATACAATTCCCGGCAAAGGCGTGCATGAATTTGAACGAGATTATAAATGGCATGGGAAACCACCAAATCCAGAAGAAGCAAAAATGGCATTAAATGAATTGCGAACCCTGGGTGGAAAAATTAAAAGTGAACATCAATAGTTCAACAAGATTACTATCAATAAAATTATGTTAAATCCGAATTTAAAATTAAATCCAAAAATTTTCAACGAGGACGTTGAGCAAGTGCCAATACGAAAGGGTTTTGGACAAGGATTGCTTTTAGCGGGAGAACAAGACAGTAATGTTGTGGCACTATGTGCGGATTTAACTGAATCTACTCAAATGATTTTTTTTAAAGAAAAGTTTCCAGAGCGTTTTATAGAAATCGGTGTGGCAGAGCAAAATTTAGTTACTATTGCTTCAGGTATGGCAGCGATGGGAAAAATTCCTTTTTGTTCTTCTTATGCGATGTTTTCTCCAGGAAGAAATTGGGAACAAATAAGGACAACGATAGCTTACAATGACAGACCGGTGAAAATAGTGGGATCACATGCGGGTATTTCTGTTGGACCCGATGGCGGTACACATCAAGCATTAGAGGATATTGCGCTTATGCGAGTCATGCCCAATATGGATGTACTTTCTCCTTGTGATGCCATAGAAGCTAAAAAAATGACCTTACTTTTAACTAACACTGGGAAGCCGGCGTATATACGCTTAGTTCGAGAAAAAACCCCGATTATTACTACCGAAGAGACTCCTATGCAAATAGGAAAAGCAGAAATTTATTGGATGCCAGATGTTGGATTGGCGCAAGTAGGAATAATAGTTACTGGCGGTTTGTTTTATCGCGCGTTACTTGCAGCGAAAGAATTAGAAGTTGAAGGGATAAAGACTAAAGTGATGAATCTATCCAGTATAAAACCTATTGATGTAGAAGCAATAGTGACTCTAGCGAAAGAAACTAAAGCTTTAGTGACAGTTGAAGAACATCAGGTGGCTGGCGGTATGGGTTCGGTGATAGCGGAAGTTCTAGTAAAAAATTATCCTACACCAATAGAATTTATTGGAGTACAAGATAAATTTGGACAGTCTGGTACACCAGACGAGCTCGTCGAACATTACGGCATGGGTAAAGAATCTATTAAAGAGGCGGTGAGAAAAGTATTAGCAAGAAAAATATAAAACCTTCTATTTTATATTTTCTTCACCTTATAATCTTTCGGCGCGTTTTTTAGATATTTTTCCAATTTTTCGCGTGACAAAAGTCCTTTCTGCGCGCCGATTTCTTGCACGACAGACATTGAATTTATCGGTCCCCAAGCTAAAGCTTCCGGTATTGTTTTACCTAGTGACATTGCTATTGCAAAAGTTGAGGAAAATGCATCTCCAGCCCCAGTCCGATCAAGTGGTGGCGATATATCTGGGTACATAGGTATAAACCAAATGCTTTCGGTATCTGAAGCATAAGCGCCGTTTGGACCATCACTTATGGCGACTATTTTTGGACCTAACATATGAATGCCTTTAATTAATGTAGTAATGTCTTTTGTCTCAATATTTAAAACTATCTCCGCTTCCTCAACATTGCAGAAAAATATTTCTGTTCGAGCATAAATTTCTTTTAATTTTTCCGCGCCGAATTTCATTTGAAAGGTTCCTGGCTGAAAGGCAAGTTTTGTTTTTGGGTGATTTTTTAAATATTCCATTATTTCTTGATGATATGCCAGAGAATTATCCGCTAATGAACTTAAATATATCCAAGGGACATCTCCTATTAGTGGAAATTTATAATCAAACTCTGTATGTTTAACCAAAATTGTACGATCCACATCATACCAAAGGACATAGTGATAATTTGTGTTTTTATTTTTTTCTATCGTTACATGATTAATATCAACATTATTATTTTTCAAACTATCCAGGCACTCTCTGCCATGTCTGTCGTCCCCGATGTTCGTAACAATAACAGAGTTTAGCCCAAGACGTGCTGCAGAAACAGCGGCATTTGGGCTATTGCCGACTGCGGGGACTACGGTTACCGATTCATAAGGAATTTTATCTCCAAATCTTACGCAAAGCTCGCAAGTATCCGTATCTATTTTACAATGCACATGAGCATCCTTTAGTCTGATAAATGCATCTATGACAATATCCCCAATTGCCAAGAAATCTATTTTATTTTCATTTTCACTCATGATAATATTATATCAACAAACGAGCAGTATAAACAAGCTTGTTTGTTTAATGTCCAAGTGCTGTTGCTATATGGTGCTTTACATGTAACAAAAGTATAAAAAATATTATAGATGACATGTCTAAAAAAATAATTTTGTTTTTTATAGGTATTATTTTCTTTTTTGGATTTCGTTTTGTATTTGCTGGTTTAGTTATCAATGAAATTATGTATGCTCCAGTTCAAAGTGACAGCTATAACGAATGGATAGAGCTTTATAATTCAGGCAGTGACTCAGTTGATCTCTCCAATCTTTTAATTTGTGGTAAAGAAATTGTTTCCGGATATATTAAGCATAGTGACGGCAGTCTTAATATCGATAATGGTTTAACCCTTTCTGCTGGAGGATTTGCTCTTATCACTGATGGCGGGAGTGGTACCGATGTTTATACCAATTTTAGTGTAAATTCTTCAGCCTTAGCTATACACACTGCATCTTTTTCTGAAATCTGTAGCGGTTTATCTAATTCTGGAAAAACAATAACTCTATCTGGTCCATCTTCCGATTCAGTGATTTATGCTTCTTCACAAGGCGCAAATGGTGACGGAAATTCTTTGCAAAAAATATCAGATTCTTGGGTGAGTGCGATTTCAACACCTGGCGCAACGAATGAAATTGTTACTACACCTTCTCCGTCTTCCTCGGGTAGTAGTAATGTAAATGGTGCAGGAACTGGTCCATTTATTTCTGACGAAATAAAATCTAAAATAATAGAACCGAAAGAAATAAAAACAAAAATCACAACCCAGACATTTGCTTTTGTAGGATTTCCAACTTATTTTCAAGCCACCTCTTATGGACATAGTGGAGAAGAGCTTTATTATGGCAGATATTTTTGGAATTTTGGTGACGGAGATTTTCAGGAAGTAAAATTAAATAATCTGCAACAATTTACTCATACTTATTTTTATCCTGGTGAATATTTAGTTTCCTTAGAATATTATATGGACAATTATAAAAATCTTCCAGATGCAACCGACAAAATTATATTTAAAGTAGTTCCTGCAGATATAGTAATTTCAAGTGTGGGAGATGAGAAGGATTTTTTTATAGAATTAACCAATAATGCTAATTATGACACTAATATTTCTAAATGGATTCTGGTTGGAAATAATAAAAGTTTTGTTTTCCCTAAAAATACAATTATAGGATCAGAAAAGAAAATGATAATTTCGCCTAAAATTACTAATTTTTCTTTTACAGATAAAAATAATTTAAAATTACTTAATCCACAAGGAGAAATAGTATTTGATTATCCTATATTTATTTCTTCAACCGTTTTAACTAAAACCGTGGTTCAACCAAGTATGCCTGTTAGCCAAAGTTCTACAATGACTAAGCCGTTGGGAGATGCCCTTGAAGAAAAAATTCCTGTTGAAAATTTATTAGCCTCAGTTGCGCAAAGTGATATTGTAAAAAATGATTCAGATAATTTATTTACAACGATAATTTATCTTATTTCCTTTGTTTTTATTGGAATTAGCGCAGGTGCGGTATATTTTCTTCGCCAAAAAAAGATTATTTCGGGTGTCGGAAGTGATTTTGAGATATTGGACGAGTAAAATTCGAAGAGATATTTAAAAGGGGATAGAGAACTGTGGATAAAGTTCATATTGCCTTTTTTTTATGCTATAATCTACTAGTGGTTTTTGCCTTAATATTTCCTTTAGAGATGATAGGGTAATAACCAAATGGTAAATACTACAGAGTAAATAAATTAAATATTAATGAAAAAATCTTCTTCCAAGTTTAATATCTTTTTAAGCGTACTTTTACTCTTGGGTGTTACTTTTTCAGTAATTAAAATAGTTAATGCGGTAACGCCGAATCCAGGTCATCCGTGGTCAGAAACAGGAGACGGAATCTTTGCCATAACAGGTCCTACCGCTTTGCGTACTTTTACTTTTCCGGATGGTAATGCCAGCGTAGCTACACTTGAGAGTTCTCCAGCTTTTACCGGAACAATAACTACGGGTGTTGCTGGTGGTACTACTGGAGCTGTTAATTTAAAAGGAACTACAAGTGGAACAGTCACTCTGACTACTGCATCAATAGCCGGAACATATACTTTAACTTTACCGACTGATGATGGTACTGTTGGTCAATTTCTTAAAACAGATGGAAGTGGAATCACTTCATGGGCATCAATTAGTGGAGGTGGTGATGCTTTAGTTGCTAATCCGTTATCTCAATTTGCCGCTACTACCTCTCTTCAATTACTTGGAGTTATTTCTGATGAAACTGGTTCTGGAGCCTCGGTCTTTGCAACCTCCCCAGCCTTAGTAACTCCCGATCTCGGCACTCCTTCCGCTTTAGTTGGAACAAATATTTCAGGAACCGCTGCCAGTTTGACGGCAGGGAATGCTACTGCGGCTGTTACCGCCACACATCTCGCTGGCGGACTAGGCGGGCAAATACCTTATCAATCTGCCGCTGGAACAACTGCAATGTTAGCTAATGGTTCAGCTGGTGAAGTTTTGCAATCAAACGGAACGACACTTGCACCTTCTTGGGTTGCTGCCGGTACTGGAGATATGGTTCTTGCTTCCATTCAAACTGTTACCGGAGCTAAAACTTTCGGTTCAGCTGGAGCAGTAAGTAAATTAAAAATAGCTGGTACGACAAGCGGAGCAGTTACTCTTGACACAAGTGCAGTTGCTGGAACAGCGGTCATTACCATTCCAGCGGTAACCGATACTCTGGTGGGAAAAGCAACGACCGACACTTTCACCAACAAAACATTTGATACTGCCGGAACAGGAAACTCTTTCTCAATTAACGGCGTAGCGGCTACGGCCAACACCGGTACTGGCGCTGTGGTTCGAGCCAGTTCCCCAGCCTTAGTAACTCCCGATCTCGGCACTCCTTCCGCTTTAGTTGGAACAAATATTTCAGGAACCGCTGCCAGTTTGACGGCAGGGAATGTAACCACTAACGCTAACTTGACTGGAGCGATTACCTCGACAGGCAATGCTACTATTCTAGGCTCTTTTTCTTCTGCTGATTTATTAACAGCTGTCACAGGGGAAACAGGAACAGGAGCATTAGTTTTTGCTAATACTCCTACTTTAATTACTCCTGCAATTGGAGCAGCGACGGGAACATCATTAGCTCTTACTGCCACTGGTACTCAAAATATCATCAATGGTTCAACTACTCTAACCGCCGCCACCGGAAATGAAATTGGATATACCTTGGCTTATACCACCAATAAATTAACTTCAGGAGATGATACTGGTCTCCTTATATCAATGACGGACACAGCTTCGCCTGGAACTTCTTTAGGAATTGATTATCAAGTCGCAACAGTATCTAAGTTTAGTGTTAGTAATGCAGGAGCCGGCATTTTTGCTGGAACATTATCTGCTTCCAATCTCTCCGGCACAAATACTGGTGATAATGCTACTAATACTCAATACTCTGGTTTAGCTGCTTCAAAACAAGATGTTTTGACAAATTCGGCTGGACTTTTAGCTGCACTTTCAGATGAAACTGGAACATCTCTCGCTGTTTTTTCTAATAGTCCCATTTTTACCGATGATTTTGATTTAGCTGCAGCTGGGGTGCGAATGACCGGTGCCAATGGTGTTTTAACTATTCTTGGTTTAGGCGATGGCGCAGATGAGAACCTACTCATCGATTTTAATACCACAACTAATTCCATTGATTTTTCTAGTGGAACATTAGCTACAGAATTTAATCTAGGCACGATGGATTTAAATACCGACACCATTGACCTAACAGGAACTGGCACTCTTAATGGATTAGATGTGATTGATGCTACCGGAGAAGCAACACTTGAAGCGACTCTTGATATTGGGGGAGAAGTTGTCGGTACAGGGCTTGGCAGTGTTGCTATTTCTTGTACTGATTGTCTTAATGCAACGGAAATTGAAGATATTTATATGTTAAACTCGGGTGATACTTCAACCGGCAATCTTACGGTAACCAAAGCTGACCCTTCTTTCATTTTAGATACGACTACCGCCACTGATACTGATTTCTGGCTAAGTGTCACCGAAGATGCCGGTAGCGATGATGATGATTTATTCCAGATTGGTGATGGCACGACCCCTGGAACTAATCCATTTTTAAGTATTGATACCACAGGCAAAGTTGCGGTTGGTAGCACCCTCAATTATAAATCCAAACTTAACGTTGCTGGCGCAGTCACAGCCAGTGGCGCTGATGCTGTTGCCGGAATTTTTACAGACACAACTTTGACTAATGGTACTGTTTCTGGTTTTCAATTCGGTAATCGTTTTCTTAATACAGTAGATGGCGCGACGGCAGGAACTGAGGTTGGAACATTTATTCGAATGACTGACAGCACTACTACCTTAGCTAATACTGTTCGAGGTTTGGAAGTGCAAGCATATTCTGGTACCAATAATACCGGTATCAATACTGGTATTTTAGCTTATGGTAAAACTTTTGGTATTCAAGGCATAACCACATCTGAAGCTGCTGGCACTTCTGTGCCAACAGCAATTTATGCCGAACTTGCAAACTCTTCAGCAACCTCAACGGGTAATGCTATTCGCGCATATTCTGGTAATGCCACTGGCGCAACACTGGTTAGCATTTATCAGGATACATCTGCATTTACCGGCACAGGTTTATTGCTTAATTTAGGTAATGGTACAGGCTCGTTTGCCAGCGGTAATTTTTTGGATTTACAAAACGTTGGCACTAGTAAGCTTAAAGTTGCATCTACTGGAAGAGTGGATATTTTAAGTGTTGATGCGGATAATGTTATTCCTTTATATATCAATACGGAAGAATCGACAGTAACTCAATCTATTTTTTCGATTGAATCGGATACAACAGGTAATGGTCAAAGCGTGGATACCGTCAAAGCTCATTTTGAAGCGGACGGCAGTTTGTTTGTTTCTTTACCTGGGACGCAAACAACAATTGCTTTATGTCACGCAAATGCTGGTCAGGCAAATAATGACGAAATAGTTGACTGTTCGGGAGCACCTTCCGACTTAGCAGAAAATTATGGCACTTCTGATCCAACAATCGAGGCAGGCGATGTGGTGATTGCGAGTGGTGAAGCCACAGAGTTAATATATGAAGGTTTCAAAACTACAAAAGCATATATTGAAAAATCTTCTTCTAAATATCAAAATTCTTTGGTTGGCGTAATTTCCACTCAGCCAAATCAACTTTATGCTGATAATATTTTTAGCGAAAGTGAAAATCCTCGTCCAGTGGCCATGGTTGGTCGTGTGCCGGTTAAAGTTTCCACTGAAAATGGCGCGATTCGAACTGGTGATTATTTGACTTCATCTTCAATTGCAGGTATCGCCATGAAAGCTACACAACCAGGCATGGTAATTGGACAAGCATTGCAATCATACACTGCTGATAATTCAGCAGTTGGTAAAATAGTAGTTTTTGTTCGACCGTTCTACTATGATGCTGGTGTCATGGTGGACGCTAATGGAAATGTTTTCGTGCAACGTGATACAGCTAGTACGACTCTTATAACTGAAACAGCATCAACAGCTTACTTGATGAATCAAAAAGGAAGTGGTGATCTTTTGCAGTTGCAGAGTAACGGCACTGATAGATTTGTAATCAAAAATAACGGCGCATTGAATATCAACACATTTTCAGTGCGAGACACAGATGATTTAGTGGTTATAAAATCCAATGATGCAGAAATTTTCACTATCAACGTGCGAGGACAAGCAGCTTTTGCTGGAAACATTATTGTTAAAGATGACAGCTTTGCTGGCTCAATTGCAACTGATGAAAACGGAGTAGCCTCAGTAATTTTCTCTTATGATTTAGGTACCGGTAAACCGGATGTTCAGCTCACTGTTGAAGGGGATATGCCAGCCTTGGCTCAAATTGCAGGATGGCAGAAAAATGCAGATGGAAATTATACGGGATTTAAGATTAAAAGTTTTACCCCAATAGGTAACCCTATTTCTGTGATAGTACATTATTTGGTTATTGGAAAAGAAATAGGATATACAACCAGTGGCACAATAATTGATTTAACAGCTTCCGCAATTATTGTTTTACCAGATATTATTTCTCCAACACCTGAACCAACACCTGAACCAACACCTGAACCAACACCTGAACCAACACCTGAACCAACACCTGAACCAACACCTGAACCAACACCTG
>Ga0209542_10002023_pt1 | contig 46438 bp, 54 predicted proteins | sample RifCSPhighO2_01_FD_184028 | JGI IMG/M metagenome (GOLD analysis project Ga0209542, IMG submission 184028) | Soil microbial communities from Rifle, Colorado - Rifle CSP2_plank highO2_0.1 (SPAdes) (version 2) | ecosystem: Environmental > Terrestrial > Deep subsurface > Rock core/Sediment ...
CTTGATCATGATTTTCTCCCAAGAATTCAAGCTTGATTATTGGAGTTGAATCACTTAATCTAACAAAGGCCGATGAAATAATTTTGTCTTTTCCATATTTTTTTTCAACAAAAGTTTTACTAAATCCTGGATTTTTAGTCACGTGATTATAATAAAAAATATCTCCAGCGAGTGAACCCAATCTCTCAAACTGTTTTTTGGTGTTTGATGTCTTTGAAATAAAAATAACATTATCATTCTTTTTCATCGCTTTTACTATCGCAGTATCCAAAGATGATTGACGTGTCATAAACTGAGAGTGAAGTGACCCATCCATTAGAACCAAATCAACTAAATCAACACTTTGCTCACATGCCTCAATCTCCATCTTACTTGCAATTCTTGAAAGCTCAATATCCGAACCCAATCCAGAGTCATGACAGTCTACTAAGATTTCGCCATTTGATTTAATCGAGACTGCAGTAACTGCCCAAAGCTCAATTCCCTGGAACTTGGTGTTGTTAAAACTACTGTCAATCCCAGCTGTAACTACTTGTTCTTTGGTAGGTGAATAATCTATCCAGTTTTCCTTTGCTTTTTGTAATATCTGTTCAAATTTTGGCCCTTTTAAGACTGAAAGCATCTGGTCTCTATTTTTTATAGCATCTTTGTAAACTGTATTTAGCACACGAATACTTTGTTGGATTAAATAAAATCTTTAGGTTATACCGAACTTTAGCTAATAATAGACTACAATTAATTACAAGAAATCACTAAATCGTACAGCATGAAGAAAATTGGCCTTTTAGGATGCGGAGCAATAGGAACTCAGATAGCACTAGCTATAGATTCAGGGAAAATTCCAGCTCAACTAACCCAAGTCTATGACCAATCAAAAGAATCTTCAGAGAAGTTAGTCTCAAAACTAAAAAACAAGCCAACTATAGTTGAAAACTCGCATCTCTTATCATTAGGTCCAGTCGATCTAGTAGTAGAAGCAGCATCCCAACAAGCAGTAAAAGATGTAGCACTATCTATCTTACAAAATAAAAAAGATATTATGATAATGAGTGTTGGTGCACTCTTAGATGAATCAATTTTTGAAGTCTTAACTAATGCATGCAAAGAATTTAAAAAACAAATCTATTTGCCATCAGGTGCTATTGCAGGTCTGGATGCAATAAAATCAGTCAAAGACGAACTTGATTCTTTAACTCTAGTTACTACCAAACATCCTAAATCCTTCAAAGGAGCAAAATTTTTTGAAACCTCTGATATTAATCTAGATTCAATTAAAAAACAAACTACTATCTTTGAGGGCAATGCAGCCGAAGTCGTAAAACTATTTCCTGCAAACATCAATGTAGCAGCACTTTTGAGTCTTGCAGGATTAGGTAGCAAAAACACCAAAGTAATGGTAATCGCAGATCCTAATACCAATAAAAATACGCATGTAATTCAAGCTCAAGGAAAATTTGGAAAAATCTCAATTACTGTTGAAAACATTCCAGACCCTAATAACCCAAAGACAAGCAGATTGGCAATTCTTTCTGCAATAGAGCGTTTACGCGAAATATGCACAGATGATATCAGAATTGGAACCTAATTTGGCAAATATTGCCATTATAGTGAATTTAGCCGAATTTTTATGATACCATCTTATTCTTTAAATTGTTAAAAAACTAATTTTTTCGATCATGCTCGTTCAACATGCAACACAACTTAAAGAAGAGATTCTCAAACTCAAAAAACAAAAAGATGTAGTCATCTTAGCACATAACTATCAAGTACCTGATGTCCAAGATGTAGCTGATTTTGTTGGAGATTCTTTAAGTCTGTCTAGACAGGCAGCTAAGGTAGAAAACAAGACAATATTGTTTTGTGGAGTCCATTTTATGGCAGAGACTGCTGCAATTATCAGCCCTCAGAAGAAAGTATTGATTCCTGATTTAGAAGCTGGATGCTCTCTGTCTGATTCTATAACTGTAAACGATTTAAGAAAATGGAAAAAAGAACATCCAGGTGCAATTTCCGTTGGTTACGTTAACACTACAGCTGAGATTAAAGCAGAACTTGATTATTGTTGTACCTCATCTAATGCAGTCAATGTAGTCAAGGCAATCCCAGAAGATAAAGAAATTCTCTTTCTCCCAGATATGTTCTTGGGTTCTTATGTTGCAAAAATGACAGGAAGGAAAAATATGTACATTTGGGCAGGAGAATGTCACGTACATGCCGGAATTAGTCCATCTGATGTCCACAAAAAACTTGATGATCTTGTTAATGCCGAGTTTGTTATACACCCTGAATGTAGTTGTACCACATCAATGCTATATGATGTAGCATCTGGCGATTACAAAAACAGACAGGTTCAAATTCTGTCAACTGAGGGTATGATGAATTATGTAAAAAATTCCAGTGCACAACAATTTGTTGTTGCCACGGAAACAGGAATCCTGTATAGGATGAGACAACAAAATCCAGGAAAAACCTTTGTTCCTGCCTCAGAAAAAGCTGAATGTCAGTACATGAAAATGATTACACCTGAAAAGGTTTACAACTCATTGATGGAAGACAAATACGAAGTAAAAGTTCCTAAAGAAATAGCAGATAAGGCACGTCTTGCTATTGAAAGAATGCTTTCTGTTAGCTAATTTTTTTAAAAATAATTACTAGGGGAGTTCAGGTGCAGAAATAAGTTGATATTCGTTCCCATCCTGATCTTTAATAGTACTCATAGTCCCCCCCCATTCTTGTTTTTGTGGTTGGGAGATACTCACCCCTTTTGCTTTGAGTTCTGCAAAAGTTCCTTGAATGTCATTTGTGTAAAACCACAATCCTGTTGGTGTGCCAATTGATCTCTTTGCAGCATTAGCAACTTCGGGTGGCATAATTTGGGGATTTGGTTCCATCAAAGAAATCGTACTTTCAGAATTTGGAGGAGCTACTTCTAACCATCGCATAGGGCCAAATTGCATATCTACTTTTTTTTGAAGGCCAAGTTTATTCACATAAAATTCTAGTGCAGATGCTTGATTAGATACCATTACTACTTTTCCGCCAATTGTATTAATCATAAATTAATTGCATAACTATCACATATAATCATTAACTCTAGCCTCTATGGTATTTCCAAACTAAAATCAATTCCAGTAACAGCATTTGTAATTTCTCCAACCGAAATCATATCTATCCCAGTTTTAGCATAAACCCCAACATTTTTTTCATTAATTCCCCCAGATGCTTCTAATTTAACATGTTTACGAAGTTTAGATTTTTTTAGTCTGTTAACCGTGTTGATAATTTCTTTTGGTGAAAAATTATCAAGCATAATTATATTTACTCCTGTACTTGCTGCCAAAAGTGCATCTTCTTGATTCTCAACTTCCACTTCTATTTTTTTATATTTTTTTCGAGCTTTGATAATCAATCTTGGTAATGAACCTGCTACAGCTATATGATTATCCTTTATCATTATCATTTGATCTAGTGACATTCTATGTTTTTCTCCTCCCCCGATTTTTACTGCTTCTTTATCAAAAAATCGTAATCCTGGCGCAGTCTTTCTAGTGGCATAAAGTTTTACCCTGGAATTAACAGCATTAATTTTTTCAACAAGTTTTTTAGTTTTTGTTGCAATTCCACTCATTCTTGATAGTAAATTCAGAGCTGTTCTTTCACAAGAAAGAACTGATTGAGCAAAGCCTGTTATCTCTAGTATTGTTTGATTTGGTTTTACCTTATTCCCATCCTTTTTGATTATTCGCACTGTACATCCTTTAGATAAAAAAATCTCCTTTACGTAATTTACTCCTGCAATAATTCCATCTTGTCTTGAAATTATTCGAGCCTTTATTTTTTTTCTCGGTAGGAGATTGCTCGTGATATCTCCTTTTCCTAAATCTTCAGCTAAAAATTTTGCAAGATCTTTTTTTGGACGATTGTCCAACTTATGTTACCTTTAATGCGTATTTTCCTTTTTGGGTAATTCCCAAAGTTTTGGCAATGTGTGAGTTTTCTGGATCTACAATTAATGCTACTCCATTCCAGTCTGGTGTGAGATCTGATGATTTGCATACTGGACAAACCTTTCCAATAGTAACATATTTGCACTTTCTACATGCCATTTCTCTAACCATATCTATTTTTCCTTTACTTCAACTGGTTTTTTTTGCTTGTCTGCTTCTTTCTCTTTAGTTTTTTCACCAGATTTTGTATCACTTGATTTTTTAATTTCTTCAGCAATCCATTCATCTGCTCCCAAAAACGGCTGCCTACATGTAATTCCAATCTTTCCCATAGATGCAGCCTTTCCTAACGACACAGCAGTAATTCTAGTTCGTATTGTAGACCCTACTTTTAAAGTTCGACCACTTTGATTAGCAAGTATTATCCCTGACTGAACATCGCTTTTTAGATAATCATCCATGACTTGTGAAAGATGTAAAAGTGCATCTGTAGGCCCAATCCTTACAAAAGCGCCAAAGTCTGTAATGTCGACAAGCTCTCCTTGGACAATTTCTTGAAGTTTTGGATAAAATGTTAAAGCATCAAATTCTACAATGTGATAAGTTCCACCATCTCCAGCAATCATTTTTCCCATCGATTCTACCTTTGCGTCCATAATCATTATGATGTATCCCAAATCTGCATTGATCATACTTTCGTATTTTGACTTTAAGATATTGAGTGCAGCCTTCTTGAGTGTGGTGCCAAACAAGCTTGGTGGAATTCTGACAACATCTTGTAAGGTAGATATAGAAAACAACTGTGCAGTCCTTGACAGATTTGAATTTATGAATCTTTGGGTAAAAATTACTAAATTTTAATATCTTCTAGTATAAAATTCAAAAAAAGGCCTAATTATTCTCAAGTTTTGGAATAAGCTGACTTATCTTTAAATAATGTAAATAGGATTTTTTTATCCATGGTTGGCGTTGATCAAGTTTTAGAAAAACTCAGTACTGTAATTGATCCTGATCTTAAAAAAGACATTGTCTCTATGGGTATGATAAAAGATTTGGAACTTAACTCTGGCAACTTGAAATTCACCCTTGAATTAACTACCCCGGCATGTCCTTTCAACGTAGAAATCGAAGATGATGTTAGAAAAGTCATTGGTGAACTTGATGGAATTAATAACTTTGACATGAAAGTTACTGCAAAAGTTATGGAAGGACGTTCACTTGATGCAGATACTGCAATGGCAACAGTGAAGAACATCATAGGCGTGGCAAGTGGAAAGGGTGGAGTAGGAAAATCAACAGTCTCTCTTAATTTAGCATTGGCATTATCTCAAACCGGTGCTAAGGTTGGTCTACTAGACGCAGATGTATACGGTCCAAGCATACCTTTGATGTTAGGTATGGATAAAGTTAACATGGAAGTAGCTAACAATAAACTTCAACCTGCAGAATCAAACGGACTAAAAGTTGTTTCATTTGGATTTTTTGCCGAACAAGAACACCAAGCAGCAATTTACAGAGGACCAATTATCTCTGGTATCTTAAAACAATTTTTAGTTGATACAAACTGGAGTGATCTTGATTATCTTATTGTAGATCTTCCTCCAGGAACAGGGGATATACCACTGACTCTTGCTCAAACTATTCCGATAACTGGGATCCTAGTTGTAACAACCCCCCAAGACGTTGCAAGTAATGTAGCAGTAAAAGCACTTGGAATGTTCAATAAACTTAATGTTCCAATACTTGGAGTTGTAGAAAACATGAGCTCTTTTGTTTGTCCAAACTGCAATGAAAATCATTATATTTTTGGTCAAGGTGGAGCAAAAAAAATTAGTGAAAAATACAACATTCCATTTATTGGAGAGATTCCTCTAAACTCTGGTATCATGGAAGGTTCTGATAAAGGAAAACCAGTTATGATCACAGCTCCTCAATCTCCTAGTGCTGAAGCTTTTAGAAAATCTGCAAAAAATATTGCAGCACAATGCAGTATTCTTGCAGCAAGGCTTCAAGAAGAAATGAAAGCAGAAGCCACACCATCAACAAACTAGGAAAAAAGATTCTTGTGAAATTACCCGAAAACCTTCGTAATCAACTAAAAACTCCATTTGGAATTCTTCTACCTGATAGCCAAGTAACTAAAGAAAATGTTTTGAAACATATCCCCTCTGGTTCCTTCATCATAACAGTTGGGGATGCAACTACCGAAAAGATGTTAAAATTTGGAATTACTCCCTCATTGCAAATAATTGACGCTTTAGAAAAAAGATCCAAACGAGAGCCTCCATCTATAGATATGGTAACTACTCTCATATCCTGTAATAACCCTGCAGGTGAAATCACTACTGAAAGTATAACCGCAATAAAAAAGTCATTCAGATCAAAACCACCTGTTAGAATTACCATTAATGGTGAAGAGGATCTATTAGTAATCCCAGTATGCCTCTACGCCCCGAACAATTCTGTTGTAATGTATGGACAACCAAACGAGGGACTAGTTATAGTTCAAATTGAAGATAAAATAAGAAAAAAAACACAATTAATACTTGATTCTATGAATTAATGGGGTATGATGAGACGGTGGCTGTATGATTAATGATTACACTACTAATATCTCTGACCCTATTGATTCATCTTTAACCGAATCAAAATGAACAAACTTTGAAGCTAGAATTGACATTTATCAATATACTATGTTTTGATAAAAAGCCTACATGAAGTTAGATCCTGAAATTAAACTTGAAATATTTGAAAAGGTTGGAATTTATTCTAACAGATTCTCTATTCCAGAACCAAAAGTTCTACTTACAACAAGAGAGGTTTTAGATATGCCAAAGGAAATGACAGAAGGAAGAAGAACCTCTGCTTACAAATACTATGGGGTCTCTTACTTACGACAAAACTTAATTTTCATAAATATTAAGAAGATTTCTGATGACAAATCATTAGACAATACAATTGTACATGAGCTGATCCATATGCGGTTCCCATACCTAAGTCACGGAAAACGATTTAACAAACTTGTAAGACAAGGACTGAGCGGAAAAACTTTTCCTCCTTACAAAAAAAGAAAATGAAAACTTTACCATTTTTCTATCAATGATTTATATTTAACACAAATAGGCATGGTATAAAATGGAAATCCAAGAGCTTCTACCTATAGGAGCTGCCATTGTATCTTTTGCTGTAGCAGCTGGTTTTGCTGCATGGGTCTCCAAACAACAAGCAGGAACAAAAGAGATGGTGGATATCTCAAATGCCGTAAAAACTGGTGCATCTGCTTTTCTGAAACGAGAGATGAAAATTATCATTCCTATTGCTATTGCTTTATCTGTAATTATTGGCGTATTTCTTCAATTATCAAATGGGATTGCCTTTGCAGTTGGTGCAGGACTTTCAGCTGTAGCTGGAATAATTTCATTAAAAATCACTGTCAAGGCTGCAGTACGTTCAGCTAATGCTACTCAAATTGGTCTTGGGAAAACATTTGCTTTAGCATTTAGAGGCGGAGCTACTGTGGGTTTGGCAGTTCCAGCTATGGCACTATTAGCAATTACATTACTATATCTTGTCTACCCTAATCCAATTACTATTGCAGGCGTAGGAATAGGAGCTAGCCTTATTGCACTTTTCATTAGAATTGGTGGAGGTATTTTTACAAAAGCTGCAGATATGGCTGCAGACTTGGTTGGAAAAGTTGAGGCAAATATTCCTGAAGATGATCCAAGGAATCCAGCAACAATTGCAGACAATGTAGGTGATAATGTAGGTGATGCAGCAGGCATGGGTTCAGACGTATATGAGTCCTATATTGTAACTATTCTTGCATCAATCTTAATTGCTGCGCTTATTGGCTCTCCTGAGAATTTTCTATATCCAATTTTAATTGGCGCATCAGGCATGATTGCATCAATAATTGGGGCTGCGTCAATAGGTACTAAGAAAATTACAGATGTCATGAAACCACTTAATAGAGCTTTTTTTATTTCCGCAGGAGTTGCAATCGCATTAAACTTTGTCTTCACTTATTTGTATCTTGGTCAAACGAATCTAGCATATACCCTGTTTGGTTGTACAGTAATTGGTGTTATACTAGTTCCAGTAATTCAAAGAATTACTGACTATTATACAAGTTACAAATTCCCTCCTGTTAGAGAAATTGCAGATTCTGCAAAATGGGGATATGCATCTCTTACATTAACTGGAATAATCAAAGGCATGCAATCCACAGGACCTTTTATGATTACCTTGATTCTAGCAATCATTGTTTCATTTGCATTAGCATATTCTGCATCACCGGATCCTTCCCAAGCTCTACTTTATGGAATCTTTGGAACTTCTCTTACTGCTATGGCAATGTTGAGTCTAGCTGGAATCGTCCTAAGCATCGATGCATTCGGACCTATTGCTGACAATGCAGGTGGAATTGTTGAGATGACTGGAATGGGTGAAGAAAATCGTAAAATAACTGATGAAATTGATGCAGTTGGAAATACTACAAAAGCAGTTACCAAAGGATTTGCTATAGCCAGTGCTGGATTGGCAGCTTTAGCGATGATTCAGGCATTTCAATTCGAAGCAGCACATACATTTGAAACCGTTTTTGATTACAGCCTTTCAAACGTAACTCTAATTGTAGGACTCTTAGTAGGTGGATTAATTCCATTCATTATTACTGGACAATTAATCAATGGTGTATCTAGAGCAGCTTCAAAATTGGTTGACGAGGTTCGACGTCAATTCAAAAATGATCCTGAAATTTTGACTGGTAAATCAAAACCCGATTATGCAAAATGCGTTGATATTGCAACAGTAGCTTCAGTTAAAGAATTATGGAAATCTGCATCAATTGCAATTGCAGCTCCAATAATTCTTGGAATTATCTTAGGCCCGCCTTCTGTCGTAGGGCTATTAATGGGAGCGGTGGTAACTGGAATTCCTCTTGCATATCATCTAGCAAATACTGGCGGTGCTTGGGATAATGCAAAAAAACTCATTGAAGTTAAAGGACAAAAAGGCACAGAAGAACACAAGGTAGCAGTAGTAGGTGATATAATCGGAGACCCTTACAAGGATACTGCAGGCCCTGCATTGAATACTGTAATAAAACTACTCAACACGATCGCAATTGTATTTGTACCAATATTCGTTGGACTAATAATACTAGGTCGATAAGCCTTCAGACTCTTTTTCATCTATTATTATAGTCATGTCAAGCTCATCAATTTGAGATTCGATTGCTTTTTTGAGCGAATCATTATGTTCTGAACAGAATTTAAAGAAACCATCAACTGTTTCAAAACAACCACAGACCCATCTAGTTTTTTTGTCTCCTTCAACGGATAATCTTGCATAAGGATGTAATTCCATATGTTATTTGATAACGCATGTATAAAAAAAGTTTACAATATTTCTTTAAAAAATTAAAAAAATTTATGGACAGCCTTCCATCTTTTGGATGAAAAATCCATCTTTTTCAATTGCCTGCGCAACAGGTTCAGGAGCACCCTGAGAATGACAAAATTGGCATTCTTCTGTTGTGACTTTGGCGTCCCCCTCTCCTATGGTTGATAACCACTTTTTTGCATAAGCAATCGCTTTTTGATGATCTTGTTTGTTTGTGATTACATCAAAATGCATTGTGTGGCCATCGGCTGCCTTGACGTATGTATCATATACATGAATTTCCATGTCATATATTGAAAGTAAGGGATATTTATTTCAAAGAATTATGTCAATCGTGAAACACAAGATTGAAGTTGAGATTCCAAAATTAAATAACATCGATTTAGAATTAGATGATACTACCTCTCCAAAAACAGTAAAATCATTTCTAAAAAACTTACCTTTTACAGTAGGAACGAACTTGTGGGGCGAGGAAGTCTATACTGATGAATCTCAAATAGATGTGGGAGAAGAAAATGCAAAATCTACCGTAGAATTGTTTGATGTAGCCTATTGGCCTACAGGTAAGGCAATCTGTTTATTTTATGGACCAACTCCTATCGGAGATAAGAATGAGATTAGACCATATTCTCCGGTTAATATAATTGGAAAAATACTAAACGCTGACAAGAAAGTTTTATCAGAATTAAAAAATGGAACTCAGGTTACTTTTAGGAAAAAGAATTCTACCTGATAATTGGTATCTCTATTACTTTAGATTCAAACATGTAAGCTTTGAAACTCTTTGTAATGTCTGAGAAAATCACCCATGCAACTGGATTAATCTCCATAAATTTTTTATCAGTTGCAGAGGGATATGGCTCTGAGCTAGGATGGGAATGAAAGATGCCGATTACGCCCAATCCCTTTTCTTCAGCCTCTTTATACCCACGAATCAACTGTTCATTAGAAATTGTAAAATTTACCGGTGACTCTTCAACATTTTCTGCAAGAAATACATCTCTAACGATAAGTTTATCGTTTTCTTTTTTTCCAAACAATAATGCACATGATTCGTTTGGCTTCTTATCAGTAGCCTCTTTAACAAGAAATTGTCGTTGTATTTCGGTTAAAACTAATTGCAAAACTATTCGGCAGTGACTGAACCTGTCATCCATGGGTGTACAATGCAGTAATAATCAACTGATCCAGCAGAACTAAATGTGTGCTCAAATGATGAACCTGCATTAAGAATACTAGAGTCAAATATTCCTGATGGCCCTAATTCTGGAGTTCCGCTAGTAACAGTGTGTATCATCTCATCATTATTTGTCCACTTTACAGTGGTTCCAATAGAAACTGTAATGTCTTGTGGATCATAGTAAAGTTGACCAATCTTTTGCGTGCTTGCTCCTACAGGAATAATAACATCTACTATAACAGGTTCCTTTGATTCCTCAATAACTATAGTTGCTATCATCCAAGGATGAACTATACACATGTATTCGTATTCGCCTAAAGCAAGTTCAGAAGTATCTAACAGGAATTTAGAACCCGCATCTATTAGATTTGAATCAAATGTTTCGCCAAAATCAAGTGAACTTGTAACAGTATGGGCTACATTATCATTATTTGTCCATTCAATTAGATTTCCTTGTAGGACATTCACTACATCCGGTTCATAATCAGGATTTCCTTGTTTTGATGAATCTGGAAGAATGGAAATAGACTGATGTGCCATTACTGGCATAACTTCAGTCATCTCTTCAATTATTTCCTCTACTGACTCTTCTCCAATTAGATAGGGATCCGGACCTGCAAAACCAAATCCAATATATGCCGCAACTCCGGCAACAGCACCTAAAATGAAAATTATTGATACAGGCTTTGCATAAATTGGATACTTCGTGGCAACATAAGCAATTAAAATTGCGGGAATAGCAATAATCAACATAATCCCAGCAAACACTGGTACTGTTGAAATTGTATTAATTGCAACTGCAACCATTCCAAAAGATAATCCAATTGATATGATTACCAACGTTGTAGCTTTGGCTTTGTTAGTTGTTGAGACACCTCCTTCTAAAATTCCTGCAGACAAGAAAATTAAACCAAAGAACATTGTAAGGCCAGTAAGTGCATGCATTCCATCAACGAATGTATGCGCAATTCCGGAATATGCTATGAAAACACCAGCAATCCCGATAGCCGTAAGACCCATTCCAGGCATCATTAGATCCCAGTTACTCATTCGTGCTAGCTGGAATTTCTGAGATACTTAATTCTTTTGAAACTACCTAGATCCCAATCGTAGAAATTAAATGCCTTTTAATTCACCTTAAAATGATTTTAAAGAGAATTTAGGCACGTGTTTCTTGAATATTTTCTTAGACTTTCTTATCTAATGCGTAAATGATTGTGGAAATAATGTATTTTCATAGTAATACGTAAATATTAAATGCTATTTAGTCAGTTTTACAATAATGCCAAAATTTCCAGTACTAACGTTATTTTTAATGTCAATCTTACTAGCAGGTGTTGTTACTCCAACAATAAACGGTTTTCAAATCCTAGGGTCTGTTCCAACAAATACCTACATTGACTTTGCTTTTGCCCAAACAGAAGACACTGAGGAAACAGAAGATACTACTGAAGATGAAACAGAAGATACTACTGAAGATGAAACAGAAGATACTACTGAAGATGAAACAGAAGATACTACTGAAGATGAAACAGAAGATGTCGATGACGAAGATGACATTAGGAGTCTAGGACAAGAAGTTTCTACCTTTGTACACGCTACCAAAGACCAATTTAGAGCACAAAAAGAAGAGACAAAAGCAATAATCAAGCAATGCAGAGATACACTTGAAAATGCCGCTCCAGAAGAAAGAGTAAACATCAAAAAGCTATGCAGAGAAGACCTCGATGAAGTTAGAGAGTCATACAAACAACTTCGGCGTAACTATCAAAATGTTTTCGAGGAGTTTAGAGTTCATGTAAGGGCAATACTTCAAGATCCTGATAATGCATCTACAATTAGATCACTTAATTCACTAGCAGAACAAGAGGAACTCAAAGACAGAATTCATGATCTTCGCATTCAAATGCGAGAAGATCTCAAGGCCGAAGTTGATGATCTTCGTAAACAGATGAGAGAAGAAAGAGAAAAGATGAGAGAAGAGATGCAAAAAATTAGAGAGGAAGGTGGAGACAAACTCCAAGAAGAACTACAGTCAATGAGAGAAAAGATGAAAGAAGAGAGAGAAAAGATGAAAGAACAGATGAAAGAGGAACAAGAAAAGATGAAAGAAGAGAGAGAAAAGATGAAAGAACAGATGAAAGAGGAACAAGAAAAGATGAAGGAGGAGAGCGAGAAAACTAGGGATTCTGAAGAAAAATCTAATTGAACACTTTTTTCATATTGTAAAGTAATTTAACAAACTATTTTCTTCAACGACTAAATCAATTAAAGACTAATCTTAGGTCATAGAATCTAAAGTTTTTCGTCTAATCGTAACCCCATCTACATTTACTTGATCTTTTTCCTCAAACAATAGATGCCATTTCTTATCATGAGGCAAAAGCCTATTCATTTGTTCTATCTTTGCATTTGTAGGATGAATGTTAGTTAACGCACCCCACCGCATACTTGGTATTTTAGGCATTATTTGGTTTAAGGTGTTGACCATTTCATTGCTTACTTTGTGAGATGGAAATTCATCTTTCAATTTTAACAATTAATATCTCATTTCTAGCATTATGTAAAGGTTAAGAATAATTTTGAATTTAACATGATTTAGCGAAATTGAAACGGATCTTTTTAGATTTTTATACGTTATGCAATAGTTTTTACTAATTATCTTTCTTTAAAGCTAATTGATTTACTAGGTTGGTTGACGTAACGATTCCAACCACTTTGTTATTTTCTACAACTGCAAGCTTTCGAATTTTTTTTGAAGACATTAAATCTGCGGCAACTAAAATCGATTCATTTGCGTTTATTGTTTGCAACGGATATGACGCAACTTTATGGACTGGAGTGTCTAAAGGATATTTTTGTGAGGCAATTTTTATCGCAAAATCTCTATCTGTAATTATTCCAGCTGGTATGTTATCTTTTTTCACTATTATGGCACCTACTCCACCCTTTTCCATTAACTTTGCTATTTGATAAACCGTTGTCGAAGGATCTGCAGATATTAGAGAATTACTCATGATATCTCTTACTAAGATTTTTGATAGTGATTTTTCTAAATTATCATGACCCATATTTTGTCTTCAACTTTATTACTAGAATAGCATCATACTTTTACTAAAACTCTGTGGTGAAATTATGAAGATTTTTATAAAATTGTAAAGGGATTTAGCGAAATGGAAATTCAATATGGAATAGATTAAAATGCCTATAAAAGCCGCTTAAAGCGATTGGGCGCCAAAGAAATATTGGAAATTTCCAAACCCCGAATAGTAGTTTTGCTTGTAATTACTGCAGTTACATCTATGTTTGCTGCAAGTAAGTTAATTGGCCCAGAGCTTGATTACCTGGGATTATTACACATCATAATTGCTGGTTCCCTTGCTTCTGCTGGTTCTAGTGCATTGAATCACTATTATGATAAAGATATTGATCCTATGATGAAACGAACTAGTACTAGACCTATTCCATCAGGCAGGATGAAAGCAAGAAATGTTCTAATCTATGGTGTAGGTGTTAGTGCAGCTTCTGTTATTTATGCTGCCTTAACATTGAATCTAGTTTCAGCATTTTTTATTGCACTTGGAATATTTTTCTATGTAGTAATATACACAATTTGGCTAAAGCGACTAAATTCTTCAAATATTGTTATAGGAGGATTTGCAGGAAGTGCTGCTTCAATGGCAGGCTGGTCTGCTGCAACAGGATCCATGGACATTTTAGGATTTTTAGTTGGGTTCCTAGTTTTTGTCTGGACTCCTTCTCACTTTTGGTGCCTTGCCATGAAGATTAAAGACGATTATGCTGATGCAAAGGTTCCTATGCTTCCAGTGGTGATCGGAATGCAAAAAACTTCAAAATATATTTTAGTAAATACTGCAATTCTTCTCCCTTATTCTTTAATGTTATACGCATTTGGTTTAGGTATTGTTTATCTTGTAATAGCAGCAGTTTCTGGAGGGTTAATGCTTGCATATCACTACAAACTTACTAAAAATCCCACTTCTGAATTTGCATGGAAAGCATACAAGGTAACCGCACCATACCTTACAATAATTTTTGTTGGAATAGCAATAGATGCTGCTTTTCACTTTAGATTCTAGCTTTAAAAATTATTAACTATTTTCTGTCCCAGGGAAACTAGCTTCATAATCATTTTCCATCATTTCTTTGTTCTGTGATTCAATTTCATCTGATTCTTCTTTTTCTGTGATAACCTCAATTCTTCTTGTATCCTTTGTAAGCCATGAAACTTTTATCAACCCAAGAATTTCCAAATCAAGTAATAATTTATTAAATTTATCCTCTGGAACCAATGTTCCATCTTTGGTTAATTTTTTTAAAAGTTCACTATCGGTTAATGACACATTTTCCTTAATGAGATCATATATTATGTTTTTTAGAGGCATGTTTACCATTTTAACCGTAAAATGTCTTATCTATTGTCTTTGGAACAACATTTGAAATACTTTCTTTCATGGTGCTATACCACTGCTCTACTTCTTTTGTAATGGAGGGTTTTACCTTTTTTAATCCAGCAGAAAAATCAATACTGCCTATCTTTGCGGAATCGTTCTGCATTGCATGTACTGCAGCTTCTCTACAAAGTGATGCAAGGTCAGCTCCTGAATAGTTTTGTGTGGCTACTGCAATTTCTTTTAATTTAATGTCATTAGCAAGAGGCATTTTATCAGTTAATATCTTAATGATTTCTAATCTGCCTTTTTCGTCTGGAGGTTGCACGTAAAGAATTAGATCTAGTCTTCCAGTCCTTAACATGGAATTATCAAGTAAATCAGGCCTATTTGTAATTCCGACAACAACAACTCTTGAAGAAGTTCCATCCTCCATTTCTATTAATAATTGGCTTAGTATAGTCTCTCCGACACCATTCATCTCCCCTGTCTTGAATCTTGCAAGTGAATCTAATTCATCAAATATTACTACACATGGGGATGATGTTTTGGCTTTTCTAAAAATCTCCCTAATTGCTTTTTCCGATTCTCCTACCCATTTTGATAAAATTTCAGGACCGCGAACAAGGATCATGTTAGCTCCGCTTTCAGTAGCTAATGCTCGTGCAAGTAACGTCTTACCACAACCTGGAGGTCCATAGAGTAATGCACCTTTTGGAGGTTTAATTCCCATTTTCAAGAATTTATCAGGTTCTTTCATTGCAAGGATCAAATTATCTCGTAGTGTTTCTTTGGTATCTTCCAATCCCCCCACATCCTGCCACCATACTTTTGGTCTTTCAACATAAAATTCTCGCATGGCAGTTGGTACAACTTCATGCATTGCATCGTAAAAGTCAACCAGTTTAATTTCCATTGACTTTAAAATCTCAGCAGGAATTTTTTCAGTTTCTAAATCTATTTCTGGAAGATAACGACGAATTGATTTCATAGCAGCTTCTCGGCAAAGTGATTTGATGTCGGCACCAGTATACCCATGAAGCTCTGACGCTAAATTTTTCAAATTAACATCTTCTGCAATTGGCATTCCTCGGGTATGAATTAGAAGTACCTCTAATCTTCCATCCTCGTTTGGAACTGAGATTTCTACCTCGCGGTCAAATCTTCCAGGTCTTCTTAGTGCAGGATCTACGCTATCAGGTCTATTTGTTGCACCCAAAACAATGACATTTCCTCTATCGGTTAATCCATCCATTAAAGCTAAAAGTTGGGCTACAACTCTTTTTTCAACATCACCATATGCTTCTTCTCGTTTTGGTGCAATTGCATCTATCTCATCAATGAAAATAATACTTGGTGAATTGTCTTTTGCTTCTTTGAAGATGTCCCGCAATCTAGCTTCTGTTTCTCCATAGTATTTGTTCATTATTTCAGGACCATTTATTGAAAACATATTCGCTTCTGATTCACTTGCAAGTACTTTTGCAATCAATGTTTTACCACATCCTGGTGGTCCATACAACAATATTCCACTATGTGGCTCAATCCCTAATCCGGTGAAGAGTTCAGGATGTCTTAGAGGAAGTTCAACAATTTCTCTCATTGCTTTAATTTCTGATTTTAATCCTCCAACTTCTTCATAAGTGACACGAATCTTTCTGTCAACAGACGTCTCTTCAAGAATAGTAAGTTCTGTAGAACGATCAATTTTTACAACTCCTTTTGGAGAATTTTTATTAATTTTAAAATCCATGGAATTTCCAAGAATCATTACTGAAATCTCGTCACCTTGAGAAAGAGGCAACCCTTTAAGTCTATTTTTTACAAAGTCCGTAAATTCTTTATCAACAGTTACGACATCGTTTACTGGCATTAAAACTACTGATTTTGCAACTTTAGTAGCAACCTTTTTTATTTTGACAATGTCGTTTAATGCTCCCACAATATTTTTTCTAGTTTGCCCATCAATTTTTATCACATCTGGAAATTTTTCATCTTCGTCAGCTGGCCAAACAATTGCACAACTAGATCTTTTTCCAGTAATTTCAATAACATCCCCAGGAGCAGCTTTTAGGTAATCCATTGCATCAGGGCCAATTCGAGCACGTTTTTTACCAATATCTCTTTGTTTTGCTTCCCCAATCCTCATTTGTAATGGCTCATCTTTTTTTACCATATCATCCCTACTTCATGTCAACTGACATTCTGCTCATGTTCATGACTTCCATCTCACTTACTCCTTCTACACTTCTAACTGCGTTTTCTAATGAATCCATTTGTCCTTCTTTATCATCTACGATAAACTCCCCTTTAAGGAAGTGTAATCCAAAAGCTAACGGTTCTTTCTCAAATCTTCTTAATTCTATGCCGTCTTTTAAAACAGATTGAATTTTTTTTGCAAGTTTGTCTAAATCTACTTCTGTTCCCGTGGGCAGGATTTTTACTATAAGAAGAAGCTGCGCCATTTTGCTAAGGTCCTCTAAAATTACAAGAATTACAAGTATACGTTCTTGCTGCTTCCCTGCAACTTTGACATCTCCATATTAGATCAGACCCACAGTTTGGACAGTTGAATTTTACAGACTTGTCCTTTGGCATTATGTGCCTATGACAACAACTACATACTGGTAAAGAGATTGTAGATGACATAAACAGCTCACTCTGCCTGTCGAATTTATACCTTCCTTACAAAAACCAGTCAATCTCACGATAACAAATTTTTCATTTCACCAGTCATGATGATTTGTGCAACCTTGAATGAACCCTTTACTCCAAGCAGTTTAATAATTGAACTTGTATGAAAATCAAAATCATCTTTGTTTGAAATCTCTTTTAAGATTTCAGGAGTGACCGAATCAAATAATTTGTCTATAGTGGCATTATCTAGACGTTCAAGAATTTTTCTTGCAAGTAATTGTTTTTCAAATTCTTTACCAAATTTTTTATTCCACAATTTTTGATATTGATTAAGATCTTCTTCATTTCCTGTTTCCAAATACTTTGAAATTGCTTGTCCAGCTAAAATGCCACCAACTCCACATGAAAAGATCCCACCTGCTGTTGTGGGTTTGGACTGTCCTGCAGCATCCCCCACAATTACTATATTTTTTGATACAAATTTGTCAATTGGTCCTTTAATCCATATTGGGGCAAATATTTTTCTAATTGTAGAATAACTTCCCTTTCTTGAAAGAAACTCTTCAAGCGCATCAGCTGCATTAATCGCTCTGCCAGCTACTCCTACCTTTCCTACTCCATCTGATGATGGAATAATCCATGCAAAAAAACCTGGATATTTTTTTTGATCAAAATAAATCTCAACTCTTCCATTCTTAATCCAGTCAGCATAAACTTCGTATTGAGCTGATGAAAGTATTCCAGTTCTATCTTTGTTAATAAGAGCAGAAACTCCTCTAGCATCTACGATAATTTTACATTTTATATTGCCAATTGAAGTATTTACCCCATCATCTGTGATTTCTTTGAAACTTGTTTTAACTCGAATTTCTGCCCCATTTTTTTTTGCTTGAAGTGCAATTTGCTTATCTAAATCCCTTCTGTTTATCTCTGCTACCTTTTGTTTTTTAGATTCTATTGTAAAGCTCTTTCCTGCTGGCGAAAAAATTTCTGCTGATTCTATATAATGAACAAAAGTTTTTCTATGCGGGATAATTCCGAGCTCTTCAAGGGCAATAATACTAACTAGTCCCCCGCAATGCTCAGGGGTACCTATTTCATAATCCTCTTCTAAAACTAATACACTATGACCATTATTTGCAACCTCTCTTGCACATAATAGGCCTGCAATACTTCCTCCTGCTATTACAACATCATAGTACATGATTACTCTTTTTTTATACAACAACTTAATTCAAAAGTTTTTCATCTACCTATTTTATCATTTTACCTATGAGTAACATAAAGCAAGTAATTGTAGTTAGGACGGATCTTGAAATGGGCAAGGGAAAGATTGCAGCTCAAGTTGGGCATGCATGTGTTCTAGGATCTGAAAACGTGAGAAAATCTCATCCAGACTGGTTTAAAGCATGGTGGCAAGGTCAGGAAAAAATCGTTCTCAAAGTTTCTGGTCCAAAAGAATTAGAGGAAGTAAAGAAACACGCAATGGACTTGGATTTACCGTGGTCAGAAGTTACTGATGCAGGTCATACTCAAATTGCGCCTGGAACTACCACTTGTATTTCATTAGGACCTGCTCCTGAAGAAATGATCAACAAAGTAACTGGTAATTTGAAATTATTGTAATAAATATTCTCCTAGTTTGAACAATTAATTGGAATAAGATATAACGAGGCATTCCTGAAATTTCTGATGTGAAGAAAAAAACAAAAGGACTCATAGTAGCTGCATTTTTTGGAATTATTATGTTAACTTCTGTTGCCGCATCTTCCCTTCCTCGTACTCCTGTTACCAACGCAGATGATCAAATTACGATTACAGGTACTCCGATGGATAACTATCCTGATGTTCAAAGAGCACAATTTTGTAGCTCTGAGGAATCAGCTAAATCTAATGCCTTTGTAAAAGAATACAAAATTCCAACGCAATGTACTCAACCTTTGGCAATTGTTACAGATCCAGATGGCAATATTTGGTTTACCCAAACTAATACTGGACGTGTTGCAAAGTTTGATCCAATAAATGAAGTCTTTACTGAATATGAAAATCCAAAATGGCAAAAAGGAATACGTTCAATGATGTGGGGTATTGATTATTCTCCAGACGGAAGCCTTTGGTTTACTGATGAAGCAACTGATGGAATATGGAAGTTTTCAATTATAGACAAACAATATGGAAGGACAGATTATCCAAAAATTGCTGATTCATTACCACAACGTTTGTCTGTTGAAGGTTCAAAAATCATAGTAAACGACTTTACTGGAAATAAGCTAACATTTTTGGATCCAACTCAATCTAGTGAGGGAATTTCATATTTGAGTATACCCTCACCTGTTGAAAATTCTGTAACAGGTGCCTTTGCAGTTGATTCGCAAAGAAATATCTGGTATACAAATTGGGTTTTCCAAAAAGGTGGAGTTTTGGCAAAATTTAACCAAGATAAATTTGAAAAATCGCCTGCTGGACAATTTGAAAACTCTACTACTCCACTTTTTGATTTAATTGATGTCTACCAATTTCCCAAAGGGATGACTACTCCTAACGGCATAACTGCTGAAACTAATGGCAAGATATGGATTGCTGATACATCAAGCAGTTTTTTCTTTAGTTTTGACCCTAACACCGAGTCATTTACTAAATATATTACGTCAACACCACAGGTTTCTTCTTACGGGAATTCTTCTGGAGTAATAAAAAATCCAGTTTCACGACCCTATTGGACTACATTTAATGAAAATGGTAAACTAGTTTTTAATGAACAAACTGCAAACCGCATTGGAGTATTTGATCCTGAAAGCGAATCCCTAGTTGAATATATGATCCCATCACATAATCCAAACTGGGCAGACTGTGAAGAAATGGAAAATTGTGGATTAGCTCAAATATTTGATTTTACAATTTCAGGAGATAAAATATGGTTTACAGAGTGGGTTGAAAATAACATTGGAGTAATAGATACATCATTACCTCTCTTTTATGATGTGGAACTAGACAGCCAAAAAGTTACATTGAAAAAAGGTGAGAAAATACAATTAACACTATCAATAATACCAAACAATAGTAGCATCTCCAATATTTCTATTATTTCTTCAGATACTGCAGAATTTTCTGATTTAATTGTTGAACATAACGCCCCAGACACATTCCTGTCTGATTCTGATACTCCTAGAATTGTGCAAGTATCAATATCAGCAAGTGATAATGCATTGCCAGATATACACAAGGTTCTCATAGGTGCACAAACTGATGATTTGGTTGTTTCTAAATTTGTCACTGTGATAATAGAACAGTGATCCCAAAAATTGACTCTGAAATAGGAATCTCAGTATATACTACTAGCTTTGCGGGATGTGGAGGTAAAATTAAATCAAAAGATGATGATTTTCTAGTCTCAGAGGTTTTGTCAAAAAATGCGATTCAAAATATTTCAGCAGATGGGAATTATGCAGTTTACAAATTAAAAAAACATGGTATTGATACTACTCACTCTCTTGCAAATGTCTTCAAAAAATATAATCTGCGCTTAAAATCCCTAGGTCTTAAAGATGCAACCGCAGTTACTGAGCAGTATGTTTACTCTGAAAAAAAATTAAATTCTATTGCTAAGATATCAGAAGACAAGTATTCCCTTGAAAGAATTGGATTTGTTAAAAAACCATTATCTAAAAAGGACATGATTGGAAATCAATTTAAAATAAAAATAACTGATACTACTAAAGATATTTCAAAATTTAACGAGTTTGATAAGATTTTAAATTTTTACGGATATCAAAGATTTGGTTCTAAAAGACCTGTAACTCATTTAATTGGAAAAGCACTATTGCAGCAGAACTATACAAAAGCAGTTAATTTATTGCTTTCATTTACTTCAGAGTATGATTCTGCAGAGAATACTAAACTAAGAAAAAAACTTTCTGATAAATCAAACTATTCAAAATTACTAGACGAAATCCCATTTCAAATGGATTTAGAACGGATTGTTGTAAATCAAATGATTCAAGATGACGATCCCAAAAAAGCAATACGTGCCTTGCCACTGGCAATCAGACGTTTTTATCTTCAAGCTTATCAATCATTTTTATTTAATAAAACATTGAGTATGGCATTTATTGACGGAGAAAATTTGTTCTTACCTCAACAAGGTGATGTTTGTTATGATAAAAATGGAATTATTGGAAAATTCTCCAACGAAGCTGGCCAAAGATTATCAATTCCATTTGTAGGTTATTCTTACTACAAAAAGACAAGATTTCATTATCAAATTTCTAAAATATTAGAATCTGAAGAAGTAAGTCCAAAGGATTTTTTTCTAAAAGAAATGCAAGAGATAAGCAGTGAAGGTGGATTTAGAAACTCCTCCATAAAATGCGATGACATTGATATTACTAATGATTGGATAAGATTCACACTTTCACGAGGATCTTATGCAACTATTGTCATGCGTGAGGTGATGAAACCAAAAGATCCAATAACTGCTGGGTTTTAAATTCAGGATTTTAACAATTTTTTATTACGATTTTTATCGTTAATCATAACCTGGTATAATTTCTCCATGAGGTAAAATTCTTTAGCTGACGGTCTCTTTCCTCGCTTTTTGTCATCCCTCATGACTTGGTAGAGTCTTTCTAAGAGATAAAATTCCCGTACATCTGAATCTGTTTGAATAGATTTGGTATTTTGTTGAACATCTTTTTTACTTTTGATAGGTTTTTGAATCATAAAATCCAAAAACAAATCAAGATAATACTTTGATTTGTGTATGATATGAACAGACAAGAAATTGGACAAGAATTTATTACAATAGCCTGAGGTATACCGTTATGAGAGCCACATTTGCAGCAGGTTGTTTTTGGGGAGTGGAAGCATTATTTAGACAAGTAAAAGGGGTCGAATCAACCCAAGTTGGTTATACCGGTGGAGAATTTGAAGACCCAATTTACCAAGATGTTTGCTCTGGTAGAACCGGACATGCAGAAGCAGTTCAACTTGAATATGATCCCTCTGTAGTATCATATGAGGATCTTTTATTGATATTTTGGAGTAATCACAATCCAACAACAATTAATCAACAAGGTCCAGACATCGGCGAACAGTATAGATCAGTTGTGTTTTTTCACGATCAAAAACAAGAAAATACTGCAAAAGAACTGAAAGAAAAACTTCAAAGTGCAGCACTTAAACAATTTGGGGAAAGAATCGTTACAGAAATTATACCTGCAAAGAAATTTTTTAGAGCGGAGGAATACCATCAACAATACCTCGAAAAAAATAATCACTTTCAATGTAGCAGTAAGTTAAACTAATAACTGCATCTTCCGTAATTATAATATGGAAAAAGCGTACATACTCTTAAGCTGTGAAATTGGAGAAGAACATGATCTTGCTTCTCAATTACGTACAATTGATGAAATAAAGGGAGTACTGATAACTTTTGGCGAGTATGATATTGTAGTTGAAGCAGAAACTACAGATTCAGTTAAAATGGATGAATTAATCACATCAAAAATTCGAAAACTAGACAAAATTAGAAGTACAATAACATTGAGAGTCACCAATTAGACTTTGATATTTTAAGGAACACACCAAACCCAATGATCGCTATTCCTGAAATTGCAATTTGTTGACCGTATGTAATCCATTCTGGATTTGCATACATGAATGATGATTCAGGTCCAACTTTAGCCTGACCTTGAAGATGAAAAATTACTCTACTTGCAATTAAGATAAAATTTGATTTATGAGATAAAGAGTGGTTGAGATGAAAATTGATTAGCATCTGTTTTATATAGTACGTTTTGTCTTTGCAACAAACTGTGTTCAAATCAGACTAAATGTGATGGATAATCTATACAGAATTCCCCAGAAGATGGAATGCTATTGAGGATTGAATTAATTCACAAAATTCCCGCCTTAATACCACTTTATTGGTACTAATGGTTTAGTTAAAATTGATAATTTGAACAAATCATTTTTTGTCTTTTTCTTTAATCTATTTTTTAATAATCACCAACGTGTACGATTGGACCAATGATTTAGAATCAAATAGGCATAATTATGGAAATTTGATTGTTTTTGTTAGTGCTGCAATAATTGCACTTGTATTATTTCTGACAATGCATCCCGAAATCTCAGAAATAACACAAAACTCTCCAATCATTATTGACATTATGTATATCCCGATATTTGCTATAGGCGTAATTTATGGAATGAAAATAGTAGAGCGTGTTATAAGACCATCTGAAACACGTGGTAGACTAAAGCGCGTTATAATTAAGATATTTTTGCTTTTCTTCATAATAGGAGGTCTATTCAGTTCTGTCAGCTTTGCTCTTCAAGGTGGTTCAGTTGCCCCCCAGACTTCGATTCTTGAAGACGGTTTGATTGAATGGACCACAGAGTTTGTTTCAAACAACGGTGGCATTACATTCCTTATTATTTCAAGTATTATGCTAATGGCTTCAGCAACAAAGCGAATAGTAAGAATAGATGGAATTCTAAATAAAATAATAACCTTTGTTGGAACATTCTTTTTCTTCTCTATGATCTCACTTAGTCTAACTAACAGTGATCCAACCGATTCCCAAGTCTATCTATACGTATTTTATCAGGCCGGGATAATCGCTGGGACCCTTTATCAGATGAACAAACTTACATCAAATCTCAACATGTGGGAAGATTTCGCAAGTGAGTCTAGGTGATATAGCTTAATTATTTAAAAATTTTTATAATTTTCATTTAGTTCCAGAAGATGTAACGTCATTATCCATTTCTGTCCTTATTTTATTCCCAGAATCAAGCTGATCAACTACTAGACGGTCATCATATTTCCGACATTCATCTCCTACAAAGTTTGTCTCTTTGCATTGCTCAAACTCTGTAGTTTTTGCTCGTTGGATATCATCCCCAAACAACACGTTTTGACCAATTGCAAGATGAAGCATACCAATAAGTGCCAAAGATGCTGCGACTGCGATCATTGAATACCCTACAGTTCTATGATGGTGAGGCTCTACCAATTAGGAGAAAAACTTCATTGGAGACATTTAATCCTTTATAGCAAAGCAGATGAATATGTACAAAAAAATTTGATTAGAGTATTCTCAAATTTGTTTGGTTTTGGCAAATCGTTTAATAATTTGGAAAATTTGTCTGTATTTTCTAATCATACTCCTCATAAAATAATAAAATTAAAACAGTCATATCTTATTCATTATCATATATTAAAAAATATCTTGACAGCTTGTCCGATTTAAAAGACTGGTAACTTATGAGCTCATTTTTGATATTGGAAATATCATGTTGGAGAATGGATCTGTAGTAGATGATAATCTATCGACTGGCAGTTATAATGAAGATTGGTCAGAACTCATTTTGCAATTATCAACTATTTTAGATCTGGAAACTGTAGAGGCACGAATTTACCTTAATCTACTTAGATTAGGACCAGTAACTGCAAGTTCTTTGGCTAAAGAACTTGATGTAGATAGAACAAAAACATACAGAACTATTGATAAATTACTTAATATGAGTATTGTTTCAACAACCATTTCAAACCCAAAACTCTGTATCGCAACTAAACCTGAAGAAGTACTCAAAATAGTTTTGCAAAAAAAACAAGATGAAATTAATAGAGTAGAAAAAATTGGAAAGGAAGTAATTAAAAAGATTAACAAAATTGTTCCAATAACTGATGGACATTATGTCCCAACATTTAGAACTGTACAAGGAAGAGCAAATATTTATTCTCATATTGAAAAACTCTTAGAAGATTCTTTAGGAACAATCTACATTGTCACAACAACAGAAGATATTCTGAGAATGTATCATACGGCAATTCCTGAAAAAATAAAAGAATGCATTGGAAAAGGTGGAACTGTTAGAGTATTAACTGACGCTGATGATAAAAAATTCTTACCATTAATTGATAGATTAAAACCAACTGAGACTCGACTTGGGAAGCTACCTTCAAAAGGCAGGATCATAGTCGAGGAAGGAAAACAGATGGTAATGTCTGATGTTATGAATGCATCTGATTTTGTAAACACAGAAAATTCAAGGTCAACTATTGATTCATTTAGTTTAGGAGCAGATTCAGATTTTGCATTATGGACTAACTCAGCTGAAATGGTGAATAACATTTTTAGTTTATGTAAATTTTTATGGCGTACCTCTAAGCCTCTAAAACATTTAGAAGCAAAAACATAATCATCGAAGATATTTTTCCTGTATTTTTATAGATTGAATTTTCTAAATTAGATGAGCATAAATGCAACTACTGCCATCACGATCATCACTATGATGTGTTTTATTCCTGCAACATAAGATCCAGCACCAATTTTTCCAGCTACTAATCCTCCAAACACCGCTTCAATTATTGACATGTTAAAAAGAATTTGATTGAGTGCCTCAAAATTTACATCTTTAATTGAAGAAAAAAATGCTCCACCACTGGTTCCTGGTGATTTATCTAGTAATTGTTGAACTACTTCAAATTGACTAAAAAATTGAGATGAAAGAATAACGGCAATGCCAAGAAAAACTGCAAATGAAATGTAAATAGTGTATGTATATGGAGCCAACGAGGATTTACGCTCCTTTTCAAGATTTTGTAGTTCAGTTACATGCTTTTGAATCATTTCCAAATTTGTTCTGATATCTCCTCCAATTTTTAAAGCCATTTCAAGAAGAACAGTTACACGCCTTGCTGTCTTGGTTCCAGTTCTATTTGCAAAATTTTCAAATGAATCCTCTACAGGCATACCCCAACTAAGATTTGCTCGTAAATTCTTCAATTCAGGTGTCAAGGCGCCCATATTTCGTTCAGCAGTAGTTTCTATTGCACGAATCAAATTAGCACCACTTTGAACCGCACTAGATAATGCAAGCAAAAACAGCGGAAGATTTCTATCTATGCTGTCTTTTCTTTGTGATTCTTTTACTTGTAACATTGTTAATGGTACAATCATAGATAATATCCCAAAAATTACTCCAACGTCTCTAATTGAGGTGTTTTCTGAAAAATTTACGTAGTAAAGACTGGCTAGAATTATTCCTATTCCTACTATTACTGAAGGTACACCAACTCTAAATTTTTGAGAATAAATGAATGATGGTTTTGGTATTGTTGCCAGATCATTTTTCTTTATATGCGGTGAAGCTTTTTGCATAAATCATTACCTCTTTGGAACCATCGAATCCATCATAAACAATAAAATAAAACCAAAGAAAGGAACCATGACATAAGTCATTAAATACATTAGAGTCATAAGATCAAAACCTGCTAAACTTGGACTCATAATTGCCATAATAGATAACATGATGACAGCTAATAGTGGGAAAACAATCAACAAGATTGTATACAATTCTGCCATTATTCCAAGTGATTCTGTTGATTTTCTTAGTGCCATTTTCTTTTCTTCTAGTTGGACTTTGCCTGTAGCTATAAAGTATTCTTTTAGATCTCCCCCTGATTGAACAGTAATTATTGCTCCTTCTAATAGCTCAGAGTAAGGACCAGAGGGTGTTCTTTTGATTAAATCATTAATTGCTGTTATCAAGTCCATTCCCATTACATCAATATTTCGAGTAATGAATTTGGCATCTCTTACTATCTCTTCTTCGGTATCTTCATTTGCAATTGCTTTGAAAATACCTTCTAATGAAAGGCCACTTGTTGCAAGGGTAGCCATATACCCAATAAAATGAGGAATTTCCTCAATTAGCTTTGCTGACCTATTTTTGATATTGATATTCGGCATTAACTGTAATATGAAAAATGTAATTTGTGCCATTCCAGCGCCTGTAATTATTGGTAAAAGAAATGCAAAAGCAACAGGTTGAATGTTAACTAGAATGGCAATAGCAATTCCTGCTGAAAGTCCTACAAGTCCAGCAATAAAGCTGAAAAAAACCATACTACTTACATAAACTTCAAATGGAATTGGAATTCTTGACTGTTTGAGAGTTTTTTCTAACTTTCCAAGTTTTGGATACAAAAATTGAATGTGGTTATTGAGTAGTCTGTAGCTTAGAATGTGTATTGAACTTGCCGATTCTTCTGCACGCGCCCTTTTTTTCATTGGACTTGGATAGTCAGTAGATTTTTGCATGATTTTACACACTCATTCTTTTTCTTTCAGAGAATCGTTCAGGATCTGCATAAAATTCCCTAATGTTATTCGAAACTTCTTTGTGTTCACGTATGTTATTTTTTACCATCCATTCTAGAGCAAGTTTTCTTTTGCTTAATTCATAGTTTATTTGTTCATCGCTTTCACCATGTCTTTCTTTAATTTTGTCAAGTACTACACTATTGCCAGCATAACTATGTGTGTCCGTTTGAGGATCCCATTTGAATATTTCATGAGTACGTATTTCCCCTGTATTTTGATCAAGACCCGCAATTTCTGAAATCTGAATTACTCTTCTAACTGACTTATCTTTCACTCTTAGCTTAAGCTGAAGGTAAATCAAATCTAAAGTATTAGCGATTAATGTTTTTGGTATATCCATTGGTGATGATGCAAGTCTAGTTAGGGTTGCTTCTACTGAATCTGCGTGTATGGAGGAAAAACCACCGTGACCTGTTGCCATTGCCTGAAATAAAGTGTAAGCTTCTCTACCTCTTGTCTCTCCTACAATGATGATATCAGGTCGCTGTCTTAATGCAGCTCGAAGAAGATCAAATTGGTTTATTTCACCAATCTGTCCATCAGTAAAGTTTTGTCTTGAAACAGCGGGGATCCAATTTTCATGAGGTAAGTTAAGCTCTTGAGTATCTTCGATTGTTACGATTTTTTGTCCAGGCCGAATAAATGAAGCCAACGCGTTAAGAGCTGTAGTTTTTCCACTCGCAGTTCCACCAGCTACAAGCATCGTGGAATTTTTTTCAGCTACATACCACAAATATGCTGCGATATCTGGAGACATTGTTTGGAATTTTATGAGATCAACTATAGTGATTGGATCAGCTCTGAATCTTCTAATAGTAAAAGTGCTGCCTCTTTTAGTAATTTCATGACCCAAAGTTAAATTGATTCTACTTCCATCAGGTAGTGCTGCATCAACAATAGGATTTGCCATTGAAACATGTTTACCACTTATATACGAAACCTTTCTTGCAAAATTGTTTAATTCCTTATCTGTTTCAAAGCGAATGTTTGTTGGAATTGATTCAAATTCTCTGTGCCATATGTATAGAGGGATGTTTGTCCCATCACAGCTTATCTCTTCTACCATGTGGTCTCTCATTAATGGCTCAATTTTTCCAAGATAGACAAAATCACGTATTGCATAATAGGTAATTTTCGACAGATTTTTTGCAGGTATCTCAAGTTTGTATTTTTTAATAAGCTGAGCAATTTTTCTAGCTAATTTTATTTCTGCAGCTTTTTTGGTTTTTATTTCAGATAAAGAAACACTAAGTTCTACCATTAGTAATTTTTTAATAATTTCAAAATTTTTCTTATCTCGTTCACTAAGCGATGGTTCAATTATAGTATAACTCAATCCTCCCCTTGCAGAAGTATCTTTTGTTACTCCTCCATGAATTTCTGCATTATCAAAATTTAATTTTGAAACCGAAATGAATTTAGGAATTGGGTTCTCAATTTTTTCTAAAATACTTTGCTCTGGCAAGTTTTGAGTTGTTACTTTTTTTACATCTGGATTTGAAATTTTATGAAAATCAGTTTTTATTGCATTTACTGGATTAAAATTCAAGTTATGTAGCTTGTTATTTAGGCTATTTTTTAAAATTGTAAATTTCATTTGTATTGATAAATTAATTTGTAATTATTTTACTCATTGTGCGTCCAAATGCACAGCATACAGCTTTTACTCTAAATTACGCCTAATTTTCGTAGTATGGCAAGTACGTGGAGTACTAAAAAATATTTCGAGGAGAAGAAGATTTGTTGAAATTTGATTTTAAAAATAAATTTAAAATCGATAACAAGGATGGCTCAAAACAAGTAGAGGAAAAATACAATCAAAATGATGAATTAGACAAAACACAGATAAATTCTCTAAAGACTGAGATGATCGCCTCGCTTCTTAAAGGCACAGCTAATGATGAAGAGGATAAAACTGTCACTTTTGCTGACATGACAGCAGTTGAAGAAGAATTAGAACCCAGGGCTAAGGAAAAATTAGAAGCCAAGATAGAAGAAAAACTTGAATCTCCTATTGAGCAAAAAGTAGAACCTAAAGTGGGTATGGATTTAGAATCCACACTTGAGGAAAAATTAGTTGCAAAGGTAGAAGAAAAACTAAAAGCTACAATTGAAGAAAAGTTAGGATCTCAGGTTTTTGTGTCACGACAAACTAAAGAGTTACCAAAAGGTTTTGAAATCAAAAAACCTGCTAAACGAATTAGTCCTGAGAGTGAAAAAATTTCTAGGTTGATAAAAGCAATTGAAGCTTCTACCGAAAAAATGATCGTACCTTTTATTGATATGGGAGAAGGAAAAATTTCGTATCCTATTTTAGCAAAAATTGAAGAAGATGTAGATAATTTAGATTTCTTAGAAAAGCTCGCATCGCAAAATTTTGATATTTTAGAACGAACTGTTTATGAAAGACTTGTCGTTTGTCCAGAACATCCAGGAACAATGTCTACTAGCGTTCAATTACACTGTCCTCGTTGTACATCCATGGATATTTCAAAACTACATCTAATCGAACATAAGAGATGTGGCTACATATCTGAAAATAAAAATTTTGAGATATCAGAAGATGGAAAAATTATAGCATGTCCATCGTGTAAAAAACCTATTCATGATGCAAAAAAAGAAATTGCTAGGCCAGCAATGTGGTACACTTGTAATGAATGCAAAGAAAAATTTGATGATGTTTCAATAAAGATGCGCTGTAGGAAGTTCAATCATGACTTTGAAATTTCTGATGCACATTCAATTACAATTCTAGGCTTTTCACTTAAGAATTTACAAGACGCTTCTAACTCTAGCATTTCTCCAATCTTAAAACCACTTAAGAATCTTTTAGACTCATTTGGATTTTCTGCGGAAGAAAACTATACTCTTACTGGAAAAAGTGGTAATCATTATCGCATAAACATTTACGGTGAAGACAAAAATAAAAGAACTGTATTCATATATATCAAAAATCCAAATGCTGAAAGTGATAATTCTGAATTAAATTCTAAGATTATCGAAGTATTAGATACATCGCCAAACGTTGCCATATTGATAGGTTTTCCATCAATTTCTGAGAAAGCAAAGACAATTACCTCCAACTATAACATTTCTATTATAACAGAACAAAATCCTGATAAGATTCTTTCTTCAATTAAAAATATTCTATCTGATAAAGTTTCAAAACTAGAGAGCTGAAAAGATTGAATTTTTTGAAATTTTTACCAATTATTGCTATGTCATCAACGCAACGAAGAGGAATAAGTCAAGTTATTGGTAGCTTGCTGATGCTAGCCATCGTTGTACCACTTGGAAGTATAATTCTTTTTAATGGTACTACTGAGATAACTGCCTTTAACAACGAAATGTCAAATTCTTTAGAATTTAGAAATAACGGTATTCAAGAGGATCTTGTTTTTGAGCATATTAGATTTGATCCAAGTACTAAGAACGTAATGATTTCTCTAAGAAATGCAGGAACTGTGGAAACTACCATAGATAGAATTAGTATTGTTAATATGACAAATCAAAAGCTAGTTTTCAAAATGGATTCCATTGGTTCATTTGCGCCAATAGTTTTACCTCTAAAAAATAGCACAGATGTTATTGTAGATGCAATTGATATTGAAGGGGTAAATTGGGGTACAGGTGATCCCACTGGAAAGGAGTATCGCATTTCAGTAATTACAAGCCGTGGAAATTTCTTTGATACTGTAGCGAGGGCGTTTAACACATGAATGATGTAATTACTTTCAAAAAGAGACGAGCTGTATCACAAGTAATTGGAACAATGCTAATTTTAGCAATAACAGTAGCTGGTGCGGTGTTTCTTTCAAACTTGATGTCCAATGAATTTTTTGCAGTTGATCAAAATCCTGTTGCAGAAGCTCGAATAGACTCTATTAGATTAACAAGTTATGATACACGTGATTCAGTTGAACTAACTAATGTGCCTAACTTGAATAATACCTTTAATCAACTACTGTGCACTGACAGCCCTCCTGAATGTGATAGCAATTTTCCAAATAATCTTCCTTCCGATTTTGTAAACCCATTATCAATTGATCAAGGAACCGAGTTTATTGTTTTACAGATTAGAAACATGAACTTAGATTCTGTCTTCATTCATAATATTTTGATTAATAATGTAGGTCATACTTGGGACGATCAAGCTGTTGGAGTTTTAGACCTTACAAACAACCTTGGTAATGGGGGGAATTACCCAAGGGCAGGCACTTTTAGCATTATTCCTGTTGAGAATGATGTGCCCATTAAGCAACTCGTATCTAATGAAATTCCAGGTGATGGTGAAGTAAGGCTTGTGATAAAACTAAGTGATGATATTCCTCAGGATATAGGAATGTGGAGTTCCCTGCGAGTACTTGTAAATTTTGGTGGCTCACAACCTGCCGAATTTATAATCTTGAGTGGGGATGCAAAGTGGTAAATTTTAACAAAAAGAGGGTGGGATTACACAAAAAAAGGGCAGTTTCTACTATAGTTGGAGCCGCCATATTTCTGGTATTGTTTGCTAGTGCCTCTTCAACATTTTTTATAGCAATGGATGTACAACGAGACACAATAAACACTCAACGTGTGATTTCAGACTCTATTATGGAAAAATCCAAAGAAAAATTCTCAATTGCAGTTTCAACAGATGAATCAAACAACAACAGACTTGGAATACAAGTTAAAAATCAGGGAACAAATCCAGTGGAAATCGGGGATCTTTGGATTATAAACAATAGTGGAAGCTTTCCAGCAAAAAAATATCTATTAGATTACAAGGATTCCGTGATTCCTCCTGGTTATGGTTCTAACATACTTGAAAACACTCCTCTCTTTATGAATACAGATGATTATGACATCAAAGTTGTTTCTACCTTTGGTACTGTAGTAAAATCTGAACTAAATGTTGGAGCAAGTAATAATATGCGCGCAACGCTAATTGCTATTCCTCCAGAAGTTAAAGTTGGTCAAAATGTCACGCTTACTTTACATGTTGAAAATATTGGTAACACTAAACTCCTCAACGTTGCTCCAAAAAATAATTACCCAAACATGGTTCCCACATTTACTTCTCCCTCTCCGCCTGTTCCTGTTCCTGTTGATCTTGATCCTGGTGAAAGTGCATTTTTTATCTGGAAGTATGAGTCAACAGGCGCTGTTGGCACCATAGTGGATTTTGATAGTTCTGCTACTGCAACAGAGGAAGATACAAATTTCCTACTTGAAAGCAACATTGCAACTGAATCGATAAAATTACAGACACCAGATGTATCTGAAATAATTGTGCTTACACAAGACCTCTTAGCAAGACCAGAGATTTTCACTGTAATTCCAGGTCCCTTTGGATATGATAGTGAAAAGGCATTATGGGGAGTTAACATTGTAAATCCAACTCCCCAACCTATGTACGTCAATAAAGTTGTATTCTCTGCACTTACCACTAGAGCTACAGGAGGTGATGAAATATTCGATGCTGGCGGTTCCTGTACTCCTACAAATGTACCGCCTACCCCTGCAGGTACATGGAAATGTCCAGTGAATAATCAACTAATGTGGGAAAACCCTGGAAATCCAGCATTGGTGCCAGGCTATTCTGTTGTTCCTTTTGTTGTTCGAGTTAGTCCAGGGACACTACAAGGAGGACCTACCGATGTACTTGAGAATATTCCATTGAGCGTTAACGTATTTACCACTTTAGGACAATTTGGAAAGACAGGGTATGGAACATCTGAAGATAATGGAGGAACTGGGCTTGTTAACGTTTACCTTTCCAAAAATCCAGCCTCAACTAGCAACACAGACATAATCACAAATGTGACAGGCATAAAGGCGTCAAATACCGTCACATTAAACGCAACTATATCTGACTTTGATACTGGTGCTTCACAATATATCGACCAGAATTCTAGACTTATTATTAACATTCCAAAGGGATGGACTAATCCAACAGTACTTAGTGCTCCAGGTTTTACAATTCAATCAATTATTACTTATTCTGATACTTCTTCACAAATTGTAGGTACACTTGATGCTCCTCTTACAGGTGCTGGTGGTACTGCACAAACAATCCAATTTCAAATTACTGCTCCGGCTGTAACCTCCACACAGCTTTATGTGATGTACATTCTAGCAGATGGATCTACAACTTTGGGTGATAATGCTATTGGACCACTTGGAGAAATAATTCTACAAGTAATTCCATAAATATATTACAAAGATTATATAAAAATAAATCCTACTATGATTTTATATTTAATAGACTAAATTTTAAATTAAATAATTCATTTTATATTTTCTCAAGTCTACATCATAAAAATTTTATAAAAAAAGGGGGGAGTATTATTACATTGAAGGATCTATCATTGCATAGTTTACATTATAGATTGGGTCGTACATTCCCCCAGTATCAGGATCTGTTATCGGTCCAATTACCATCGCCGGGCATTTTAATACAACTACATTGTACTTAGTTGGATTTGATGGGAATGCCTCTGGATCTAGTTCCTTATCAAAATTTCGATCCCAAAGATAGTCCGATTTTTTATCATGTTGTACAATTGCTGAAATAGAACAAACCGGATTTTCTGCACCGAGTGTTGATTCAAGTCGATTTGCTTCTATTACACTAAACAAAACGATGGTTGTATCAGATGTCAATGCAGAATCCACAATGCCTATTATACCATTATCCGCACTAATGATTTCAATACAGGGAGCATTGTCAGCGTTATCGCAACTATCCAATGCCGTCTTGTCACTCAATTTGACCTGCATAGAATTGTGTTGGAATATGATGCCTTCTCCACCAGTTTGTCCCTCAACGAAGTCATCCTCGTAGTATAAGGTACAAGTAACTGATTTACCTTCTCTTACGGTAAATTCTTCTCCAAGCTTTGATGGACATGACGTATCTCCTGTAATCAACACAAAGCTGAATCCTATTCCATGTGTCACACTTAAGATGTGTGACCCAGGCTCTATCGTTGTATGCACATCTATTTCTACTGGTGTTCCATCAATAACAACCTCGAAGTCATTATCGATAATTGCTCTACCGTTATCATTGGTAATTGCTCTTAACACAGTAATGGTTGTCTCACGTGGTTCATGTTCCTCATCATCTTCATGTTCCTCATCATCTTCATGTTCCTCATCATCTTCATGTTCCTCATCATCTTCGTCATCATCATGTTTCCACTTCTTGTCATTATCATCATGTTTCCACTTCTTGTCATTATCATCATGATCATTATTAGTCGAATAGGCAAATGGTGTTAAACCAAATCCTCCTGTAATTAGGACTGTTGCTAGTGTCAGAATCGTTATTAGTTGTAATTTGTTTGTCATTAATGAACAAACAAATTAACCAATCTTAAACAGCCTGCGCTGTTCATTTGAATGCACATAAACTAAAAATGTATTGTTACTTTAGATAATTGATGGTCTAATTGCGCGATAACTTCCCATTAGCAGTTGCTGCTACTGTAAGCATACTTTCATTTGGAATTGTAATTCTTTTTGTAACGGTGGGTATTTTAGAAAAAAAAGCTCCTGATGAAATAGAATTACAACACATTGAAGACCTTATTGATAATGCAACAGTAATTGCAAAAGAGACCCAAAATGCAACAAAGCATGAACTATTACAATTAATCAACAGGACTTCTGATGTAATAAGAAATAATCCTGAGTTTCAACAACTTCAACAACAATGGGAAACCATTAATAATTCTACTAGATCAAAACCTTAACTAGATTTCGTCTTCGTACTCGTATTCTTCTTCATCTTCAGTGTTTTCTGACTTTGGTTTCTTAAGAAATACTACTATTACTGCTGCGATACCACCCATTGCCGCAACTCCAACATAAACTACCCATTCAGGAAGACCTAGTGCCAAAGAATTACTAGAGGAACCAGCTACTGTATAGTCAAAGCTTTCCTTACCATCAGTATACCCTGATGCGCTTGCAAGTATTTCTATTGAAACTAATTCTCCTTCATTTGCTGTTATGTCAACATTAGCCATCCCAGTTTCATCAGTTCTTGTATTTGCAGGTGTTACTGTAACTCCAGGTGGCGTGACAAATTTTAACATTGCTCCAGGTACTGACTCGGCGTTTTCATCATCAATAAAAATTTTTAATTTCGTAGGTTCGCCAATATTAAGAGGAGATGTTATGCCGTCTGCGAAGATCTTTAATTTAGATTCATTTGAGACAGTGCTGATTTTTGTTTGAGAGCCTAATACCCCTTTTACGTTTGCACCAATATTGGCATCTCCATTTTCACCGTTAGAAGAAATGGGAAATGTTGCGTATGAATTTCCCTGAGAAATTGTTACATATTCAGGAATATTTACAATTTTTGCTCCATCCAAATTAAGATTAATTCTAACATCCTTTGTAGCACTACTGGGATTTCCTAATAGGTCTCTAAGCTGTACTATTCCATTGTAAGGGACTTGGCTATTGGCGTCCAGATTCTTAAAGGGAAGCTCAATTTCTATGCTTGATGAAATCTGGCTTTCAAAACTAGTTGATGCCTCTAAGTCCAATTCTGCTTCAACCCCTATAGGAACTGCAGTTACCGTAATGGACGTGCCTTCTATTACATTAAAGGAATCACTAAGGAAATTTGCACTTGCAAAGGAATGATCCTTTTTAATTTCTAAAACATCATTTACTGGATTTAAAATGTATTTGGCATCATTTTCTAAAATTTTTGGTCTTGCTTTTCCATCAAGAGCAATTAAAAATAAATCAAAATATCCATTTTTGTCTACTACTATATTATCAGGACCAGTTGGGGAAAAAATCTTTGTATCAGTATGCTTGAATACATCAATTACCTCCGAAGTTATTGTTCCAGCCCCTATTCCCTTTACTGTTGCAGCAAGAGTAACTTCCCCATTTTTTTGACCACTTGATATTATAGATGTTCCATAAGAATACGAGCTTTCAATACTGCCAGGTTCTTCTACATTGATTATGGAACTATCCCCTGAGATAATGTTTATTTTATCTACTAAACCATGAGATGCAAAATTTTCATTGGTTTGTACTGGATATAATTCTCCTTTTTCAAGTTCTTCAATTGGATGTCTGTCTTTTTTGTTTTGTTCTTCTATGTTGGTTACTTCTTCAATACATGGTATAGTCTCTCCTTCCTCATTTACTGCTTCTGTACAGGTTTGCCCCCCTGCTTTTGCCATAATTTGATACACCAAAATTGACGTTGTTTTACTTGGGATTTGTGGAGGAACAAAAAGACTTAGAGTACGATTTTCTGCTAAGGGATTATCAATGTTTAGTGATTGTACAGCTTCAAATTGATCAGTTGCGATTCCTAAATCTTTAGCACTAACCCCTATCATTATTTCACTTTCTTCAAAACCAACAAGATTCATTTTTTCTCTAAAATAATAACCAAATTCGCCTGTTTTTATTACAACATCTGTGTTCTTCATCCTATCATCTAATTTTCTTCCAACAGCATCCTCATCTGAGAATAACTCTAGTGTAACATCCACTGGAGTTACAGCTGGAAGGCCATCTGAATCAACCAAACTCACAAAAACATCAATATTTCTGTTAACATCCGCAGATATTTGTTCAGGAAATATGTTTATTGCAAGTGCGACAGGTAATGAAGAAGTAATTTCAATATTTTCAGACGTATCTAATCCCAAACGATCAAAAGATGCTCTAAGAAACCCATTGCCAACTTCTTCGTATGTATTTATGATTCCCCACGCATAATAGGTTCCCTTTTTTATTATCATCTTCTCTGTACTAGTATGAAGAAGTGATTTTTCATAATTGAGCTCAATTTCAATATCGTATGGAGCTCTGATAATATCCCCATCAGATGTTTGCAAGTACACTGAGAACGGCATCTCAGAGTTTACATGCATGTTATTAGTTGGAAAATTTATTTTAAGACTAATGCCATCTGGCATTGAATCATCAGCACCACCAACCTTGAAGTTTTTAAAATCTATTTTATCATTAAATAGTGTGGAAATAGTAGTTTCTCCATCTTTATCTCCAGTTTGTATATCAAAAACTGCAAAGTTGTGGCCTTTAGGAATTGTAACTGACGTTGGTACAGAAACTATTGAAGGATCATCTGATTCTAATCCTACTGCAATATCTTGAGGGGCTTTGACAGCCAAACCATTTTTGCTTACCAAATTCACATATCCAACCGAATGTGTAGAATCATGTTCATCTACACGTGATGGTGAAAGTGATAATTCTACTAGAAAACTCTCAAAATTATTTGAACTAGTTTGTGAAAATGCTGGCACAATATTTGCTGGCAGTAATATTGCAATCAAAAACAAAATGGCTAGCGAGTTGATTTTCATTTTTTAGCATACCTCCATAAAAAGGAAAAAAGGGGAGTGGGGTTAACCACTTTGTTGACCAACGGAAACTGTTCCTACAAACACATTACCGTTAGAAGTTGTTAGTTTGAACTGTGAAGAACGTCCAATTCTTAGGTCGCTATCAAGATCCAGCACTACAGTTGCAGTTTGACCTGGGGCTAATTCGCCTGCTCCTTGAGCCAACAGTGTATCTGGAGTTGAAGTCAAGACTGTATAGTTGCCTTGAGGAACGTTTGCACTAGTGTAAGCACCTAAGCCTGTAGCTGATGCATCAATGTATTGGTAGGTATATCCTCCGAAACTCACCGCACCAAGTACAATTTTTTGTACACTGTTGTTGGTAAGATATATGGCCACTCTTTCGCCTTGATCTTTGTTTGCATCTGTATTTCCAGCAGAGCCAGCAAGCATTAGATTTCCATCATGTGCTTGTAATGCGGTAACTGCTCTTGAATCGTAACCTAAGATCTGTACTGATTCGATTTGTGGTGTTCCACTGATTTGTGAAGAGCTAAAGAATCCTTGTGCAAATACAAAGATAATTGTACCTCCCACAACTGCGATTGCAACCAATAGAAGAGTTGCTATAATTGGAGCAACTGCTTTGTGACTGGTTCTCAGTTCTTTTTGTTTTTGGGTAGTTGTTTTCATTTGTTGTATAGGGTATCTCAGGTTGGTTGTTAACCGGTTTTGTGTGCATTATGCACAGCAACATGGTCTACCAAAATAGGGCTAAAAAAGCCTTGATCTAGCATAAAAAAGAAAAGATTGATTCAATTACAATCAATATGACAATCCAAATTCTTCACTATGAGTTTTTAGGACCAATAAAACTAGCTGAATGGGGGCCTCCTATGAGCGAAGTGGTCTTTGTAATACTGGCGCGCAACAAAGACATTTTCAACATAATTTACATTGACCAATCAGAAAAAACAAATGAAACTGATTTTTTTACAAAAAATAAGAAATTCAAATGCTGGCTCACACATACTGGCTCTGAGAATAATCTTTACCTTTCAATTTACCCAATGCCAGGTTCAGAAGAAAAAGAAAGAGAAAGAATTGTAAACAAAGCTTTAGAACAATACAAACCAATTTGCAATGTGGAAGATTAAATAATGATATTTCAACACAAAACTTTAAGATAATTTATGAAATGTCCCTGCTGTGGCTCTGAAATGAAAAAAGAAAAAGAATTAAAAAATTCAATTTTAATGAAATGTGTTGAATGTGGTTTGAGTGATACAACTATAAAATCATGAATTAATTTTATTTTGTGTATCAAAAAGCTGAAGTGTGACAAGATCGATTGCTTTTTTCAAGTGTTCAAATTCATTTATAGAATGAATTTGCCCTTCCACTAAAACCCGTAGAACCTTAACAATCCCTTTTTGGTACTCATCTGATGCAGAAACCTCTAACGCATTAATTTTTGCTAAAAGATTATCGAGATCCTTTCTCATTTCATCTGGAGGGGAATGTTTTTTCATGTTCGAGTAATTTCATTTGGTTTGTTATATGAACTATTTACTTACAACAATTCCTCATCAATCTCTTTTATGATATCAAGATATTGCTTACAAGTGCAATCTGGAATTTGGCAATTTCCTAATTTTATAAGAGAAGTACTCTCATTAGACTGTTGATGAGCTTGATCCGTATGATGACACCTTCTGCAATTCACGATTCAAAGAACATTTGACTTTTATTTAAGGCTAAAAATTATTTTAATTCAGTCTGAGTTGCATTTTCAAAATAATCTCTAGCTTCCTCTATCTGTCCAAGCTGTGCAAGAGCAAATGCCTTCTTTTTTAGTGCATTGATGTTATCTGGCTCTATTTCTAAAACATTGTCAAAATATCCCATAGCATCAACGTACTTCCCTAGTGAATTAAGAACGGATCCTTTTCCAATAAGTGCTTTAATTTCGTTTTCACCAGAATCAAAACTCTCTATTAAAGCCCTGTCATAGTAAGATAAGGCATTCGTAAATTTTCCAGCCTTCTCAAATTCAACAGCCTTTGAAATTAACTCCCCAACCGATAGATTATCGAGATAGTCTAGGTACAAACCAACTTTTGATGAATCCAAAACTTCCTCAACCTCTGAGATAAATTCGTCATCATTTATTTCCCCAGCCTTCCAAGAGGATGCTTTTGTTTCTAACCATTCAAGGAATATTTTTTCATCTTCGGACGAAAAATTGGAATGCTTTCTAACTATTGACGTATTCAAATCATCAAAATTTTTAGTTATTTTCAATGAAGTATCTGCTGTTAAGGTTCCATTATCATTATCATTTTGAGGCTCTGCTAGAATTAACAGAGCAGAATCTTGAAAAATTCCATTAGGAATTATTTTATCATCACTAGACTTTCCAGATAAAATATTCAAACTATTAATATAATTTTCATCAGATATTTCTTCATCAAGCCACCAGTTTGTAATTTCTATTATCATAGTAGTTTGGATTGGAGATTCTAGTGATACTTTTTCTACTAAAGGAAGTGGGGGATCTTTTCCAATAGCAGGTTCATATGGAATCATTACTACCCAATCTGATCTTTGTGTATCGATTGTTGTCTTAATAGTAGAACACAAGTTATCATACACCCCTTCTACACAACTATCAAATTTGTAATCTAGACCATGAATTTCTTTTTCTACTATATCAAGGTCAAATCCCAAGTAGTTTAAAACAAAATGTGACAGCTCATGACTTAGAATCCAAACAGGATCTGAATACTTGAAATTTGGGCAATCACAAATAATTACAGTGTGATTAGTACTCACATCATTCCCTTGGTGAATATAAAGACCTCCAGTGTTATGAGCATGTAGTTCAACTCTTCCTTTGTCTCTGTCATATACTAAAATTAAGAGATCCAAATCAGATGGCTTTTCATATTCTTCAGCAAAACTAATTTCAGTATAACATTCTGGTTCATACTGGGAATTTTCTAGACCATAAAGGTCAAGATATTTTTCTGTAATTTCATTGTATTTTTGTACCATGTAATGGTGATAACCACTACATGCTGGTTCGCTAGAAATAACTATTAGCTGCCAAGTAACTCCGGATTGATGAGATGCCAATGATTGGCCTGGAGAAAGAATAGTCAAGCTTACCAAAATTCCTAGAATTAATACAAATGAACTATTCCACACTTCGAAATCTTATCAAAATTCATAAAATTAGATTATGCTGTTCATTTGAATGAACATATAATTTAGAAACTATTTCGAAACTAAACCTGGGATTTGTGACTACTATCATTCGCAAATATTATAATCCCCCAATTACATTTGACCATAGAAGAATTTGGCAACAAAAAGAAAATCAAAAAAGAGAACTATAAGCAGAAAAGCAAAACCCAAATCAAAATCTAAAGGAAAGAAACAACCTTTTGGTGGATATGCAATCAGTTTTTCAGGTAGAACAGAAACTGTTGAAGAAGTTTTTGGTAAAGGTAGTATCACCCCAAGTGAAATGACAAAAAGGATTTGGAAGTTCGTTAAAGCTAAGCGACTGTCTAATCGATAAAATCATACGAGTTGTATTAATTTAGCAATTAAGGAACTAAAACTGCGCGTGCTTCTATTTCTGAAGTTTTGAGTTTAGCTAAAACCTCATTTGCTTGCTCGAGGCGATAGACTTCTGAAAAAACTTTTATATTTTTTTCATTTGCAATTCTAATTACCTCTTTCATGTCGTTTCTTGATCCAATTAACGTTCCACGAATTGTTTTTTCTTCAAATGCTACAAAATTAGAAATCTCGCCAATTGTTCCAATAACCACTAATCCCCCTTTCTTGATTGCTTTGATTGCAGTATTTGTTACAATATCTGCTGGTGCAAATACAATTGCCGCATCTAGCAATCCAACTTTTTCTTTTAATTCTTGTAAGAATTTTTCTTGATCTTGATTATAAGTTACCGTTATTGATGCTCCTAATTTTTTTGCAATATCCAAATGTTTTTTATTTCTTGAAATTGCAATAACATCTGCCCCTTCTAAAATTGCAAACTGAACTGCCATGTGACCAACTCCACCAATTCCAAAGATTCCAATTTTTTTATTTTTAGATGGCTCACTTGCTTTTACTGCTTTGTATGCAGTAATGCCAGCACAAAATAGGGGGGCAGCATATTCTGGTCGCATTGTTTCTGGGATTTTTGTTGCAAAATCTTCTGTCACAGTTACATATTCAGCATATCCTCCCTTAAGTGATTCTCCTAAAACTTGCATTGATTCACACAAGTGTTCATTTCCTTCTTTACAGTATTGACATTTCATACAAGATTCAAGCAAAGGGGATATTCCAGCTCTATCTCCAACCTTAAATTTTGTAACATTTTTTCCAATTTCTACTACCTTTCCTACAACTTCATGTCCTGGAACAGTAGGAAGCATAGGCGGTATTCCCAAATCTTTCCAATCTCCTTCTATTCCATGTAATTGAGAATGACACACTCCACATGCTTCAATTTTAATCAAAAGTTCATTAGGTCTTTGAATTTCATGTCTATCAATTTCAGTAAGCTTTAATGGATTAGTTTCGATTGGTCCTAATTCAGATAATACCATTGCCCTCATTTTTTCTACCATGTAAATCTCACTCCTTAAACTGTATTTTTACATTCCTTGATATCCACAAGATACGAATATACTCACTTTAGAGAAAATAATTATCGTGACCGAAGAGATTACTCCAGAGGATCATGAACGAATCAAACTATTAGGAATTGTCTCAAAAAAAGGCCTCAAAGAATTGAACTTTGAACAATTAAATCGACTTCAAATATTGGTAGAAAAAAAAGATTATAGCCATAGTAAAAAAGCTCACAAATCAAAAATGAAACTACTTGCCAGAATTAATGTAGCAATTTATGAGGCTGAAGAAGGACGAGAAGGAATATGATTTTTAAGCTTCAACTGTCTTGTAGTGCCTATCTTCTACCATTTGTATTAAATTTGTTATGGATAGAGGTTTAGTAACGATATCCACATCTTCAAATTTTTCTAAACCCATTATTAACTGATTTCCATAAGCAGTTGCAAAGACTATTATCTGTTCGGGATTTATTTCTCGAATTTCTTCAGCCAACATTGCTCCATCCTTTAATGGCATGTTATGATCAATTATTATTACATCATAAATTTGAGGTCCTTTTTTACCAAGTGATTGACGTGCTCTACGATATTCATTGATACATTCAACGCCATTGTGAGTAACTTTCACCTTATGGCCTCTCTCTTCAAATCCCATACGGTATTGTTCAGCAATATCTTCTTCATCTTCTGCTATCAATATGTTAATAGGCAATTTTGACTTCATTATAGTATATACTTCATGACATTTCTTTTGTTGTTTGTTATTTACAACACACATTTAATGAAAATTTTGAACCTCGTCAGTATCTCTGATTATTTTTGGATTAACCACTAAACCTCTGGCAAGTAACTACAAATAGATATTCACTATAACGAATTTTATGCCTGAAAATAGTCTTATTCACGAAACCAGTCCTTATCTTTTACAACATGCAAAAAATCCAATACAATGGTACACTTGGAATGAATCTGCTCTAAAAAAAGCAACAGAAGAACACAAGCCTATCTTTTTGAGTATAGGTTATAGCTCTTGCCATTGGTGCCATGTTATGGCTCATGAATCTTTTGAAAATAGTGAAATTGCTAAAATTATGAATGAGAATTTTATTAACATCAAAGTTGACAGGGAGGAACGACCAGACATTGATGATATTTATCAAAAGGTTTGTCAGATTGCAACTGGACAAGGGGGTTGGCCGCTAAGTGTATTTCTCACACCTGATCAAAAACCATTCTATATTGGAACCTATTTTCCAATTTTGGATTCATATGGACGACCAGGATTTGGAAGTCTGCTTCGACAACTTGCCCAATCTTGGAAAGAAAAACCTCAAGATATTATTAAGACAGCAGAAAATTTTTTAACAAATCTTCAAAAAACAGAATCTGTAAATACTTTAGAGAGTCTTGACAAATCTATTCTCGATGAAGCCGCGATAAACCTAATTCAATTAGGTGATCCTATACACGGAGGTTTTGGAAGCGCCCCTAAATTTCCAAATTCTGCCAACCTTTCTTTTATGCTAAGATATTCTAAACTGTCTGGAATTTCAAAATTCCAAGAGTTTGCATTAAAAACATTAAGAAAAATGGCACAAGGAGGCATATTTGATCAATTGCGTGGAGGCTTTCATCGATACTCAACTGATTCAAGGTGGCTAGTTCCCCATTTTGAAAAAATGCTTTATGATAATGCATTGATTCCTGTTGTATATGCAGAGGCATATCAAATAACAAAAGATCCATTCTATCTTGAGGTTGTAACAAAAACTTTGAACTATGCATTAGAGGAAATGACTTCCACCGAGGGTGGATTTTATTCTGCGCAAGATGCTGATTCAGAAGGAGAAGAAGGGAAATACTATGTATGGAATAAAAGTGAAATTCAAGAAATTTTAGGTAATGACGCTGATGTATTTTGCCTATTTTATGATGTGACATATGGTGGTAATTTTGAAGGCAAAACCATTTTGTGTAACAATATTTCTCTATCCTCTGTAGCCTTCAAATTTGGCAAAACAGAAGATCAAGTCAAAAATATCCTGGACTCTGGTATCAAAAAGCTTCTAGATGTACGATCCAAGAGAATTCCCCCAGGATTAGATGACAAGATCTTAACATCATGGAATGCATTAATGATTAGTGCTCTAACTAAAGGATTTAGAGTATCTAATGAACAATCCTTTCTGAGCGCTGCAGAGAAATGTATTTCATTTATAGAAAATCATCTAATTAAAAATGGCAAACTTTTACGTACCTACAAAAACGGTACCTCAAAGATTCAGGCATACCTTGAAGATTACTCATATTTTATCAGTGCACTATTGGACATCTTTGAAATTAAGCCAGAATTAAAATATCTTGAAACCGCTCAAACTTTTGGAAATTATTTAATTGACCATTTCTGGGATCCCACCCAAAAAAACTTCTTCATGACAGATAATACTCATGAAAAGTTGATAATTAGACCCAAAAGCAATTATGATCTTTCTATGCCATCAGGAAATTCGGTTGCCGCTTATTCTCTTTTACGTCTCTATCATTTAACGCAAGAAAAAAAGTTCTTAGAAATTTCCTTGGATGTGATGGAATCTCAAGCTGCTATGGCAGCTGAGAACCCGTTTGGATTTGGATGTCTTCTAAATACAATTTACATGTATTTACAAAAACCGCTTGAAATAACTATCCTAAATCCCAAAAATACTGAAATCTCCAAATATCTGACAGGAATGTTTCTTCCTGAATCCATTCTTGTAACCGTAAGAGATGAAAACCAAATAAAAAATCTTGCAAAGATTCCTTTCTTTGCAGGAAAAGAATTCAATTATGATAAAACAATTGTTTTTGTTTGTAAGGACTTTACTTGCTCCTTGCCACTTGAATCTATTTCAGAGATAGAAAAACAACTTTAGGAAATTTTCCTAATATTGATTTCAAGTTTTTCGCCAACCTGGGGCCTTCCCATTCGCTCGTATCTGCTTTTTGGCATTGTAATGGTGATTGAAGTATGTTGGTAACTCTTTATCTGGATTGTAGGTTGGGCTTGAAGTATTGCCTCTAATAAGGGAGTCACCTGTTCTTTTATTTCAGGATCCAATTTCTTTGCTACAGAATCCATTATCATTTGTTTTTGAGAGACTGGTTCTGTGAGGACATCTTCTGCTAGAGTCATTTGCACTATCTGACCATTGTCAACAATTTGCTGTATTCGATATTCGGTAACTTCTGTCATGCTCAAATTTCTCTTGATTCTCATTTATCTCTAGTGGTATGAAAATCAATAGAAAAGATATGTGTAATCAAGTGATAATCTGTGCATTTGAACGGAACCGATGTTTGTAATAATTTACATACATTTTGATTTAAGCTGTTATGCCTATGTAATCTTCTGGTTCGTAAATATATTAATCGTAAAGAAGATAGAATAATTTCTAAAGACGAATCTAGCTATATTGCAGAGACTGGCAAAACTGTTGAAGTAAAAGACGTAATGGATGTCGGAGACAGATCTGTAACATTAGGATTTCATTTAAATGATGCAGAATCGGTAACATTTACTGATCGATTACAACAAAGAGAAAAAGAAACAAAATCAGGTTATTTGGCTGCAAAGAATGCAATTCGTTGGGCATTAGATGCAGCTGGAAACACAGGTCAATACATAAAATATGTTAATATGAAAATCG
>Ga0209542_10002024_pt1 | contig 46432 bp, 51 predicted proteins | sample RifCSPhighO2_01_FD_184028 | JGI IMG/M metagenome (GOLD analysis project Ga0209542, IMG submission 184028) | Soil microbial communities from Rifle, Colorado - Rifle CSP2_plank highO2_0.1 (SPAdes) (version 2) | ecosystem: Environmental > Terrestrial > Deep subsurface > Rock core/Sediment ...
TTTTGCGCAGCGTTCTTAATTTATTGTACGATCTAAAAGAGTTTAAAATTCGACTTGATCAATATGAAGCAGCAAATGCAAAAGACAAAGCAACTGCTGAGGCAGGACTGCTGGGATTAAAACAAATTTGGATGGATAAAGTGGACATTCAACGAGGACAAGGGAGTATTAACGCATTGTCCTCGGGAAATTTACAGTTTGTCACCTTGCGAGATGCATTTCTTATTGCAAAACATCCTAAAGATGTCGACGGAATTGATCTTAATGATAGAGTAAAGCGAATCCTAAAACCAAGAATTCAGGAATTCAACGATTGGAAAGAACGCTCGCATAAAGAATTAAAAAAGAGATTTGAAATAGAAAAAACCTATCTCAAAAGCCAGGTCGATTCCCTTAAACTCCAAGCGCGCTGGGCAAAACCGTATCTTAAAGCTGCTGAAAAATTAGCGCAAGAAGAAGGAATTGCTGATAAAGACGCGGCATTAGTTACTGCGTTTAATACGGTGATTATTCAATTAACCCTGTTTGCAAAAAGCGAGTTTGGAGTGAAAGGAGCAACAACAATGCACCGGTTTGGTGGAATGCAGCTCCCCGAAGAATTTAAACACATGAAAAAACTCAGAAAATATTATTCAATAGTCATCGTTGATTTTAAGTTCATTGGAATCCCAAACAAAAGCGGACAGCATTATACCTTTGGGGGAAAATCAGAAATACAATTTAAGTCATATGCACTCAATGAAGATGAACTTATCCTTGTCAAAGAGAAATTAGAAAAATCAAATATCCACGACGCATTACGCCTCGTACAGGGGATGACTGATGATTCACTCGCACAACTACAACTTGATCTTGACGATTTTCTTGATGAGAAAAAAGAAAAGAAAAAAGAAAAAGAAACAAATCCATTCAGAGAATTATTTAGTTTTATGAAAATAAATAAAAAATCAGAGAGTGATAAAGGAAAAGAAAAGAAAGAACTCCTCCAAAAAAAAGGAGCAAAAAAAGATTCTTATGCTGAGGCTTATGTTAGAAATCTTGCAATAGTCGGTGCGATGAACTCAAGTTTTCTTATTTATGACACCTTAAAAAAATCCTATGGAATGGGTGCATTCCCCTATGGCGAAGGAAGCGAATTTACCGGCGGAGTCCCCACCGCACCAAAACTTACAGTAGAGAAATTTTTTGGAGTTTAATTTAATTTTTAGCTGGTAGATACTATTATATATTTTAATCTCCTCTTGCTAGAATGCCAAAAAATAAGAAAAATGACATTAGATTTGATGAAGAAAAACTCCAAGAAGATTTAGAGGAGATTCTTAAAGATCAGTCAAGTGAAGAAGTCAAAGAACCGCTTATCTTAGATAAAAAAATCCAGATAATAAATCCGGGGTTTCAGGAGCTTGAGCAAGTAAACACCCTTGAGGGGAGAACAACTCAAATTATCAAGGAGGAAAGCCCTACTCAACAACCGCAAACAACAATCTATGATATAAACAACCGACCGGCCGGAACTGCAAATCTCCCCTATGACATCGGTGGACAATCTTCCTATGACTTGCAAAGAGTAGGTGATAATTACACAACTCCTCAAGCAGACACTTCAAGAAATTTCAACGTCGGAGAAACTCAAGAAGAGCAAGAATTAAGAAAAAGAAAAGAAGAGCGAAGACTCTGGGGATGATGAATAGCATAGCAAAACTATTTAAATTTCTTTTAATTTTTAATCACAATGGGGTCATACGAGTCTTTCTATCAAGGTTCTCCAAAAAGTACTAGTTATTACTCAACTCCCAGCTCCTACCAATCACAAATTAGCAACCTTGGAATTTCTATGGACCCGCGAACAGCAAATCAACTCGGCGAATTAAATCTCAGATTAAACCCTGGTGTTAAAACGATCGAAATTCAAGGAACATTTGCAAACGTGCTTGAGTCAATACCCGAACAGCATTTAGAAGAAATGAGAAGAGTTTCAAAATTAACGGGGTCAGACTTAACGCTGCACGGTCCGCTGCTCAATGCTTCAGGAGTTGAGCAGCAAGGAGGATACTCTGAAGAAAACAGACTAGGAGCAGAAAGACAAATGGAGTCAGCACTCCTGCGAGCAAGAAGTTTGCGCGACGACGGGAAAACAGTTGTCACTTTTCATTCAACCGCAAACCTTCCCAATTTTAATCCGCACATAATAAAAGACGGAAAAAAAATCGAACAAGGAATGATGATTATCGATCAAACAACCGGACAAATTGGACAGATAAAAGATGAGGGAAGATATTTAGGAGAAGACGCCCAGTTCACCGGAGAAAAACTTGCTTTTGATCCCAAAGTAGAACTACAAAGAAGAAATAAAGAGTTTTGGCTAGGAAATCTTTCAAGTATTAATCAATCAGTAGAATTTGGTGAGCGAGCAATCGAAAATGCAAAAAGAAGAGGGGGAGATAAATATTATGAGATAGCAACAAGAGATATTAATACAGCAAAAGCTGAAGAAGACAAACAAGTGTTTAGGGAAGCTAAACGAGAATTTGAATATGGAAGCACATACCTTAAAGAGTCGTATCGAAGAATCAGAGATTTATTTGACAAAGCAATGGATACAACCCAAAGAACCGGAAGCGAAGAAGACAAAAAAAGATTACGGGAGTTTGCAGAATTTGCAAAAGGTAAAATTGCACGTGATTTTGAAAATAATCCGCAAAAAATTGAAGTGCTGCGCGAAGTAGTCCAAGAGGGAATTTCAACCCTTTCAAGTATTAAGCAAACTCCCCAAACATTTCGGCCGCTTAGGGATTTCACCATAGAAAAATCTGCAGAAACATTTGCAAATATTGCGCAAACTGCGTATAACACTGCACAAAAAGACAAGCGAGGTCTCCCGATAATTAGTATTGAAAATCCCCCAGGAGGAGAAGGACTTTCAACCGGAGAAGATATAAAAGATTTAGTGCAAAACTCAAGATCACAACTTGCTAAAAATCTTAAGAATCAAGGATTACCTGGGTCAGAAGCAGAACGCGTCGCTGCGACGATGATTGGTGCAACCTGGGATGTAGGACACATCAACATGATGCGAAAAAAAGGATATTCAGAAAAAGATATTATAGAGGAAACAAAAAAAGTAGCAAAGTTTGTCAAACACGTGCATCTTTCAGATAACTTTGGACTTGATCACACCGAACTCCCAATGGGAATGGGTAACGTGCCACTTAAGCCGATGATTGATGCAATAAAAAAGGCAGGATTTAAAGGAAAAGAAATTATTGAAGCGGGAAACTGGTGGCAGCATTTTGCCGATAAAGGAGGAGGAAATCCTTTTAAGCCAAGTATTGAAGGAATGGATTCTCCTATTTATGCAATGACCTATGGTCCGGGCTGGGCAAACACCGGTCGATACGGTGCATATTTTTCAGGACATGGTCCGGTAAATCCAGCACTCCATCACACCCAATTATACGGCGCAGGATTTCAAAATCTCCCGCTTGAACTCGGTGGCGAAATCGCAGGTGACCGAGGAAGATTTTCTGGAAACCCCAATCAATAATTAATTTTCTACACCATAACAATAGTTATAAACAATTGTTGCAAAGTTTTTCTTATGGATGACTTTGCAGAATTAATAACTAAAACAATAACAAAAATGCCGCATTTATTCATCGATTATAGTCAAGATATGCGTCTTTGTGAAATAAAAGAAGGCCAGACAATTTTCTTAACGCAAAGACCTATCGATTCATTCACCATAGAAGGAACTTCTCCCTATCATATTTTGGTAAGATATATTACTTCTTCCGATTAACTAAACTTTGTTTTAACAAACTACTCTTAAACTGTTCTGGTTTATAAGCACTAATTCTTACCAATTTAATATCCCATTTTTTTTCACTAATTGTTTTTTGGAGTTGCAAAACAAAACTGTCCTGATCATAGCCAAGCGCAATAATATTTGGCATGTAATTTTTGACCACCCGCATCTTGTCTGCTTCAAATCCTAAAACAGCGACGTCAACAGCTTTTTCTTGTTTCACAAAAGCCAGTCGTTCTTTTTGTGAATACAACGGCTTTTTGCGTTTTATTTTTTCTATCGTGGAATCAAGTGCTACAACAACCACCAGTCTCTCTCCTAATTTCTTTGCCTCACTAAAAAAATATCGATGCCCTTCATGCAACAAATCAAAACTTCCAAAGACCATCACCGTTTTCATGGACTACCAAGAAATGCAGATTTTTTAAAACTACCGCATTCAAAACTAAGGAAAAATATTATTCAGACAAAAAACTGCATACTTTAGTGTGCAGGTAGCCTCTCGTGAGAAAAAAGTTTTTTCTCTGACTCTCCAAATCCTAACAACCTCCCCTTAGGGTGTGGTACAAATCCAAAGGATTTGGTGATAATCTTGTAAAAATCGATGAAAATTTTCATCTCCTTTCTTTTTAATAACTGCTTGATACCAAGGTATTTCTTCTCCTTCTGCTCCTTTAAACAATTGATAGTTGCTATAAGAAAAATGATAATAAGACTCAGTATTTACCCAGATATTATTTCTCTTAAACAATCGATTTGTAAAAATATTATTTAAGGTACGGTCTTTAATTACACAATAATCAATAGTGCCCTTTGCATTCAATCGATGTTCTCTGGAATAGAGTAGCTCCATAAGGGAGTTAGTAATAAAATTCACCCGCAAAAAATCAAGATGTCTTTCTAAATATTTTCTTCTCTGGGTCTTTGTTTTATGAGTTAACCGCTTATATGCATCGTCAAAGTTATGAAATCCTAATGCATAGATAACAGGTTCTTCAAGTTTTTTGAATTCTGTAATCTGATAATTTTTTATTTGAGAACCCCATGCAATATTCCCTGCCTTTGCTTCAAGCCAGAATCCATAGTGAGGGCTATAAAAATCGGGAACGCATTCATCATGACCAGTAAATTCTAAATCGTCAAATCCATTTAAGAAATTTTCAAATCTTTCACCAATGCTTGAGGATATGTGCGACATATCTAGCAACAAAAACAGAACTTTAATAAGATTGTTGCAAAAAACTATATCGGTCGATAAGGACGGTAATCAAAATGAGGCGTGGCAAACCGTTCCCATGACTTGACTTGTGAAGTTTCCTCAATAGTAAAATAGCGAATATCTCTATGCGGTTTTCTTTGCTTTGCTTTATCAAAGTCGTAGAGAATATGAACATTATCTCCTCCAAGCAATCCACGCTCGATATGCGCAAAACACCATCCAAACGCAATTCCTAAAATAATACAAAGTCGAATAGGTAATTCATAATCAAGCAACAACCACAACCCAAAAAGAAGCCCTAAAATTATTGAAAAGAATAAATTAGAAGGTTTCATATTTTACAAAAGGATTGATTAGATATAAAGATTATTATATTTTTTTGATAGTGATAACATACACCATAACAAATATACTCTGTCCGGAGTTAATGTTTTTTGTCAAATAATAAAAAAAATTTATCGAACTTGCTTTGTAAAACCAGAGAAATCTTCGATTTCTTGTGCACAGAAAATAAATTCATTTTCTGTGTTTTGCAAACTTTTATTGTCCGGTGTTCCACCGGACAAAGCCAACAAATACGAATCTTTATAAAGCAGAACTACTTTTTTTGATAACTGGTGATATATGGAAAGCGACGACGAACCCCCCAATTGCGAGGTTCATAAAGACCAACCGGTTTTTGTCAATTGGGGCAGGTATTATTGCCACCGATGCAAGTGTTGGAAGAATGTAATGAATTGATAGAATTGTTGCCTATTTTTATGAGATAAGTCTGCTGTTTTTCAATCCTAGCAGTGCGTTTAAGATATTTCAAAGAAAACTAAATCACTGCTGACTAAATATTCACCCAACAAATTTAAAAACAAGCAATACGTTAGTACGTAAAGATGGTGATAAAAAAATCAAAGAAAGTTAAGTCTAAAAAAATTACTAAGGCAAGTGTTTCTACCCTTAAACTAACAACCCCGCGTGACATTGCCCTTGATTTTGCCAGCAAAGTCAACGAAAAATTCGATGCATTAGTTAAAGCAGTAATTCTTTTTGGTTCAACCGCCAAAGAAAAACGCGTTGTGGGTTCTGATATTGATATCATTGTAATTGTCGACGACGCAACAATAAAATTTGATGAGTCATTCATTGTGTGGTACCGCGAAGAATTAGGAAAACTTATACAATCAAATCCTTACAAAAAAGATTTACATATCAACACGGTCAAACTCACCACCTGGTGGGAAGATTTGCAAAAAGGAGATCCCGTGGTGGTAAACATTATACGGTATGGAGAAGCGTTAATTGATCGTGGAGGATTTTTTAATCCGCTCAAAATGCTTTTGCAGGAAGGAAGAATTAAACTCACTCCCGAATCAATCTATGCGGTGCTTAATAGAGTCCCCGATCACATTCTCCGTTCAAAAGTTGCTGAACTCAGCGCTGTTGAAGGATGTTATTGGGCAATAGTTGAGTCCTCACAAGCTCTGCTCATGGCAGTCAATGTACTCCCTCCAAGTCCAGAACATATCCCTCCTTTGCTCCAAGAACATTTTGTTGACAAAAACTTACTTACAAAAAAACACATAGCCTCCCTCATTGAGATTACTAAAACACACAAACAAATAATCTACGGAGAAATTAAAGATATCGATGGCAGAATAATTGATGACTATCAAAACAAAGCACGAGATTTTTTTAAAGACGCGGTAAGAGTACTTAACGACATTCTTGAATCAGCGTAGTCTCTTTTTAGAAAGATAGTCAAAAACAAATTATAAAAAAGACTTACTTACCCAAAGGCAATGCATAGGCAGGAGCTTCCATTTCCTGCTCATACACTTGTGCAAGTGTTGCATAAAATTGAGTAATAGATTTATCGTCGGTAAGGGTAGCCTTAAAATAATTATCAAGACCTTTTATCCCTCCAATTAATTTGTAGAACTGCTTATTTTTTTCTTTAGCTTTCTCTGAAGCAATTTCAAGGAATTTATCTCTAATGCCTCCTTGTCGAGAGGTAATAATCGAGTTAAATACAAGTGTTCTCCAGAATTTGTTATTACTCGTTGTTTCCTCATCCTCTGCAACATCAGGATATTTTTGCTCATAATGTTCTTTGATTGTTTTTAGTGCATATTGCGTCACTTGCTCTTCAGATCCATGTTTCATATTCCCTTTAGTAAAATATTCAATTGTTTTCCCAATATTTTGCAGCTCTCTAAAAACCTCTGCAGCTTCTTTATATACTCCAGCTTTTTCAGGATCAACCGGATAAACTCCCAGCATTGCAGCTTTCTCATTATCGCCAACACTCGCAAGAATAGATTCAAGATTTTTAGGATCATTTAAACTTCTTAATCTCTTTTCTGCAGTTTCTCTTCCTTTATTTAATACTGCAGCTTTCTCCTGATTTAAACTAACCAAGCGTTCAAGCACTAACCCACTGTCCCCGTCGTCAAGTGGAGATCCTTTAACCGACTCTACAAGACCCGCTGATTCTTGGGCAAGTCGCTCAACTTGCTGACCATAACTACCCAGTGCAGCATACGCAGCTTGCCAATCTTGATAGGTTGGTTTATTTTCTTTTGGATCTTTACTTTTCTTTACCATTTTTATAATTTTTATAAGTACAAAGACTATTTAAATCTTTCTAGTAATAGAAACTATATAGTAGTAACAAATATATAAAAACCAATGCTTTATCTCATAAGCTCCAATGATATATGAAGATTCACAAAGAATAGAAATTGCAGGCAAATCAATCTGCTTTGATAGAAGAGCATCCTATGCTACAATAGCTATTCCCCAAGCTGAGAGAGAGGATAAGGAGTTATTTTTCAAAATTAATATGGAGAATTTTCTTAACTATCTCAAAAGCCAAGCTCCCCATAATGCTCGAGAAAAAGCACAGCAACTACTTGATCAAAATGCGCTCTATTTAATCCATCAACCTCAGAATTTTATAGGAGCATTTATGTACAAAGAATTAAACGATCCTCATAGAAGTGTGATATACCAAACAATGAAAAGAAATTTGCAGGCAGTTGAAAACACCGTTAATGTTTTAGAACAAATCCTTAGTTAAAATCTTTCTCAAAATCTTTTCCTTCACTTCGCTCCAAGATTTCACTTAGTTCTTCAAGATATTTTTTCTCTTTTGCTTCATCAGCATCAATATCAGCAACCTGCGTCTCGATTTTATCAACAGTTTTCTCATGTGCTAAAACTGCTGCAGCATTCTCTCTTGCAACCGCATCGTGAATTGTCTTTCCCTCACGCGCAATACGATGTAAATCATCAAACGGTTCTATCGGGCCAATGTCTGGTTCAAACTCCAGTGTATCAACATCAGCTCGTTGTGCATGAATTGCAATAGCCTCTTTATTTAATAAAGAAGAATATTTTTTCTCATGCGTTCCTGTTCCCCCAAAACCAAAAGACCCTTTTTTATCCCACCCCGACGATTGCAGTTGACGTGCACGTTCCTTACGTTTCATTTTTCGCAGTTTATTTTTTAATCTTTTTCTTTCTTGAGCCTCAAGTGAAGAAGTATCTACCTTTGGAGAAGAAATAACTTCAGGAGCACCATCCTCTTTTTTCTCTCCAACATTTTTTTCTAACTCGTTAAGTAACAAAGAAATAGCATACGCAGCATCGGCATTTACTGAAATACTATCAATACCTGCATTCACTAAAAACGAAACCATCTCCTTGTTGCTTCCAGCCTGTCCACAAATACTGCTTGTAACTCCTTTCTGTTTACAAATACCAATAACGTGTTTAATTTGGCTTAATACCGCTGGATGCAGTTCGTTATACAAATATTGCACTCCGTCTTCTCCGCGGTCAACTGCCAAAGTGTACTGCGTCAAGTCATTAGTCCCAAAACTAACAAAATCAACAAAGTTACAAATATCCTCGATAATCTGCACCGCTGCAGGCGTTTCAATCATCACTCCAAATTCTAGATTATTTGTTTTAATCTCATCAAAATAACGTTTGCAGGCTTTGACCTCTTCTATACTAATAATTTGAGGAAACATAATCCCAATTTTTTTATCAGGATTTTTTTTGGCAACTGCACTCACTGCTGCAAGTTCAGCCCGCAAAATTTCAGGATGCTTCAAACTAAACCGCACTCCATGAAGCCCCAACATAGGATTTATTTCTCGTGCAGGAGCTCCTTCTAAAGAACCGTATTCATCAGTGCGAATATCACTTGCACGAATCCACACCTGTTTAAAATGTTTCACAATTTTATCAATACCGCTAGCTAAAAGCGATTGATACTCGTGCAACTTTTTATATTTCTCATAATAAAGCGGATGTTTGCTAAAGCTTGCAATAATTCCTTCAAGTCGCATTAATCCAACGCTGTCAATCCCTGACTCGGCAGCACGCTGCGCAAAATCAGGCAAATCAACAATAACTTTTAAAGCAACCGGAGTAGTTTTTAATGCTTGTTTTATTTCACTGACACTCGTTTCTCCAATAGCTCCCTCATATACTTTTCCGCTACTCCCGTCAACGGTAACTTTCATTCCTTCTTGCAAAACTTTTGTTGCATTCCCGCTACCGACAACACAAGGAATTCCCATTTCTCTGCTCACAATACTTGCATGACTAGTTAGTCCTCCTTCATCAGTAACTATAGCTACAGATTTTTGCATTCCCACAACCATATCAGGGTTTGTCATTTGAGTAACAAGCACATCTCCCTGTTTTATTTTTTCAAGATCCTGCATGTTTGAAATAATTCTCACTACTCCAACTCCCACCCCCGGACTTGCTCCTAGCCCTTCGACTAAAACTGTTCCCTCTAATTTTTTTGTATGTTCATCAAGATGAACCGTAGTTATCGGACGAGATTGTAAAATGTACACTTTACTCATCTCAACTGCGAACTCAATATCTTGCGGTTTTCCATAATGCTGTTCAAGTTTTTGTGCATAATGTGCTACTTCTAAAATTTCTCCGTTGGTGAGCACCTGTTGTCTGCTTCGTTCAGTACTTAATTTTGCAATACCGTTATCTCCGCTTCCCGTCCTTACTACTGCCACTTTTTTATCAGCAATAGTTACTTTCTCAATTTTTAAATGTTTATCAACAGTATAACTGTCAGGCTTAATCATCCCACTCACTATACCCTCGCCTAGTCCAAACACTGCTTCAATTGCAATACTTTCATCAGATCGAACAGGATTCTTTGAAAAAACAACGCCGCTCTTATCACTGTCAATCATTTTTTGTACAACCACCGCAAGCAGTGCTTCTCCCTCGCTAAATCCTTTTTTGCTACGATAAAAAATGGCGCGCGGAGTGTACAGCGACGAGAAACACCGTTTAACGTAATGAATAAGATTTGCATCCCCTTTTACATTCAAAAAACTTTCTTGCTGTCCTGCAAAACTTGCGTCCGCCAAATCTTCAGTCGTAGCACTTGAGCGCACCGAAACAAAAACTGGTTCTTGCGCATTTTTTAAAATCTGCAATGCAGACTGATTCACTCCTCTTCCGTCGATCTTTTCTCCTCCAAGGACATGATACGACTCAATAATTTCCTCTTGTAATCCACGGGGCATCTCTTGTTTTTCAATGAGCGCTCGAATTTCCTTTGAAGCTTTATGCAACGCTTGCGTATCATCTCGATCAAGCTGTTCTAACATCTCTTTAATTTTTTCTTTAATTCCACTCTGAGTAATAAAATAATCAAAACTCTGCGCAGTAACCACAAACCCCGCAGGAACCGGAAATTTATACTGATACATTTCCCCAAGACTTGCTCCCTTCCCTCCCGCAACCGCGATATCTTTATTAGTCAATTCAGAAAACCATTTAATAGGATTTGCTATCCCACTCTGTTTTTTAAGTACATCTTCTTTTTTTGTTGCATGAGAACTCTCGGTTAAATGCTCTCCACCTTTACGCACCGATTTTTGGTCGCTTGAATCAATACTACTAAGCGCATCATCAACAAGTCCACCAAGCACACTCTTTTTATTATCCATGATTAGCTAGTATAGATAAGGAGAATATTATTTAAACTTTTAGCTAATCTATTTTGCACATCGGTTCTGTTTTAAGATTTCACTTTATCAAGAAAGATTTTCTAAAACAGTTTAGATAATTAAAGGTATAGAATTGTCACTTTCTGTAAGAAGTAACAATAAAAACATTTAAAAACCTTAATTCTTTAGCAAAAAGATGAGTAACCCATTACCTAAATTTGAAGGAATACCAATGGTTCCAGAATATTTATACAGGTCATTTCCCCAAGCAAATTTTTTAGGCGGAGCATTTGGAGAAGCAGTACACCAAAGAATCGTTGCACAATACGGAGATAACAATTCTTTTGTTACACAAAACATTTTCTACGATAAAAAACTAAACGTAGTAAGAGGTTCAAAACCCGGCTATGTAGTCGCAGTTGACGAACAGATAAATCATTTAGGATTAAGAACTGCAACACCACGAGATTTACAAGATATTATAGAAATGAACACTCTTGCACTAAGCAGAACTTATGAAGATGCTGCACTTGTTTTAAGAAGCGTAAAAGATCCAAACACTTATTTCGCGCAATCGTTAGCAACACAAATACAACAAAGACAAGAAATTATCTATCCCGTAATGATTCCACTCAACCAACTTACCCTCAACGAAGATAAAAGTTCACCCTACGGTTTAGTATTTGCACTTAAAGATCAAGTAACAATTATTCACAACCAAATTCTTAATCAATCAGGTAATTTTCCACAAATAGATGAAAATGGTTTACCAACAGAAATAGGAGAAGGAAATAGATGTTTGTATACCCGAGATTCAGGGTTGTCGAGGTTCATCCTTGACAGGATCCTGGTCCTGTACGCGGACGTCGAGCGGCTTGCGGGTTCCGGCGACAGCGGTCGGGTGGTCGTAGTGAAGAGTGCCGCAGGCGCGCGCGAAAATTAATTAGGCAGAAAATCTTCTCCCATTTATTTTCGCAAAAGCTTTTTTTACAGAAACCTGCACATCAAATATTTAAACAACTTAAACTTTTAAGGAATATGCCAAAGAAAGAAAAAAGAGTAAGAGAACACTGGTCGAAAAAATACATAGTCCATCTCTTATTGCTCATGATTTTTCTTATTGCTGTCCAATCACTACTGCTTGGATTAATCTGGGTTAAACAAAATGAATTAACGGCAAATGTGTTTGCCTATCAAGAAGAGTCGGATCACAAGATAAATACTAATAATGCCGACTTACAAAATAAAATAAACCAGCTTACCGAAAATTTGTTGCAGCTCGATCAAGATTTAGGCTCGCAGATAAATCAGCTCAAAGCAAAGGCGAGCGCAGATTTTTCTGGAGTAATTGATGACGCGGTAGGTTCAGTAGTAAGCATTCGAACAAATGTTGCACAAGGGACCGGTTTTATTATTTCTTCAGACGGCTATCTCGTCACCAATGCACATGTGCTTGCGGGAGCTAATTTGGTAAGTGCACTAACTGCAGACAAACAAATAAAACAACTTAAACTAATAGGATATGATACAAACCTTGATATAGCCCTTCTTAAAATAGAAGGTGATTACAACTATCTCAAGTTTCAATCAATGGACAATGTGCAAGTAGGAGAAAAAGTTATTGCAATTGGAAATCCACTGGGGCTATCATTTTCAGTCTCAGAAGGAATTGTATCAGGAAAAAATAGATTTGGTGCAAATAATCTTCCGGCATACATTCAAACTGATGCTGCGCTAAACCCCGGTAATTCAGGAGGCCCGCTTATAGATGCAGACGGCAAAGTCATCGGTATAAATAATTTCAAAGTAACCGGAGACAATTTAGGCTTTGCACTTCAAAGCGACTATGTAATAGAAACGCTAAACTCAATAGCCGTACAAAAACTCAATAGAACAATTATATAAAAAAGAAAGAGATAAAATAAAGTAAAATTATTCTCCTTCTTCTGATTCATCTTCTTCTTCATCGTCGTCAGAATCATCATCCATAACCTCAACAGACTCATCAATAGCTTCTTCAACTACTTCGTCTTCTTCCATGTCTTGGTCAGAATCATCTTCCTCTTCGTCATCAGACTCATCTCCATCTATCTCTTCTTCGACTTCAGAAGTTTCTTCTATTATTTTTCCTTTCATTCTTCCACATAAACCTCCTTATCCTCATTATAAAAAAAAACAAAAAAACGTTTTTAAAGGTTTGTCTTTTCCAAGAGTAGTAAATTAAAAAGAAAAATTTTTAAAACAGGCAATTAACCCCTTTCAAGATAGATTAAAATCAGACAGACCATCACCTTTTTAAGCTCACATTACACTATAAAGTGTATAATGAAAAAGAAAAAATTTGATAAAAATTTTAGAAAAAGTGACCGAAATGAGTTTAGAGATAACCATCAAAAAACAAAATTTGTTCCGCTAGGACAAGAAAGAGAGCTCACCTTTAAAGAGATAACCCTTGATCATTCAAAAGAACGAGTACAAGTTATGGGGACGGTAGAAAAAATTGTTCAGACAAAAGGTCCGACAATTTTTGTAGTAACCGATCCGACAGGAAGTCTTTCACTCAAAGGTTTTGATAAACCCGGAGAGCGAGCTTATCCAGAAATAAAAGAAGGCGACGGCGTTAAAGCAACCGTAGAAATAGGCGAATATCAAGGAGAAATAGAAGGAGAAATAAAAAAAATAGAAACTCTTACTGCGCAAGAACATGAAAAACTTACTAAGAGAATTGAGGACGAACAAAAAAAGCGAGCAAAACTTGATCCGCCAGAATTTTTAATAAAAAGTAAAATCCTTGATAAATTAAAACCATTATTTATAAAAGCAGCAGAAGAAATTAGACTTGCCGTCATTCAGCAAAGACCAATTATTGTACGGCATCATAACGACACCGACGGGTATTCATCAGGGTATGCGCTTGAGCGTGCAATTCTTCCTTTAATAGAAAACGAACAGCATTCACAAAAAGCCGGCTGGGAATTTTTTATGCGCGCTCCATGCGCTGCACCATTCTATGAAATAGACGATTCAATTAGAGATGCAGCGCAGTCGTTACGAAACGTCGCAAAATTCTCAAACAAAATGCCGCTCATTATAATTGCAGACAATGGTTCAAGTCCTGAAGACTTGATGGCAATAAAACATGCAAAAGTGCACGGCATGGACTGCATCGTTGTTGATCATCATTATTCAAGCAAAGACGTTATCTCTAGCGAAGTATTAACACACATAAATCCTTTTTTAGTGGGGGAGGACGGAGCTCATTTTTCAGCAGGAATGTTATGCACCGAATTTGCACGCTTCATTAACCCGCAGGTAAAAAATATTAATCAAATTGCAGGCATGGCAGGCATGGCAGACCGAATTGATATAGGAAACCCCAAAGCAGTCGAAGAATATCTTAAGATAGCAAAAAAAGAAGGCTACTCAAAAGAACTCTTGCATGATATCGCAACCGTTATCGATTTTGTTTCAGCAAAAATACGATTCATGGAAGTGCGCGAATATATGGAAGTAATTTTTGGTGAACCGCAAGAAAAACAAAAAGAACTCGTTGAACTGCTTGCTCCGCACATTAAAGAGCTCGCAAAAAAAGGACTTGCAATCTCAAAAGCAAATGCACAACAAGAAATAATCCTCAAGACAACCTTTCAAACACTCAACATAGAAAATACCTTTCCTGGATTCGGATTTTATCCAAAGCCCGGCATGTGTGTGGGCATGATCCACGATGAACTGCAAAAAACAGACAAAATAACAAAATTAGTTTCAGCAGGAATCATGGGCACCGCAATAACCTTGCGAGCAACTGACGGCGCAAACTTTTCAGTCCATGATCTGATCAGCACCCTAAACAAAAAACTCCCCGATGCATTTGTCGACGGTGGCGGACATAAAAATGCAGGCTCAATAACTTTTCTGCCAAATAAAAAAGAAGCAGTAGTAGAAGTATTGCGAGAGTTCATTAAAGAAAGAAGCAGTTAATAATTCAACCATAATTTTATAAACTTTCAAGTAACTCTCAAGAAATGGAAGATTACTTTGCTAGATCTCAACGTGTAAGAAGAGAAATCGAAAAAAACCCTACTTTAATAGAACAGTTACGCAAACATATGTATGAAGAAAACTTTCTTGAATTTATTGCTCAAGGAACTATGAATAGTCACTATCGAGTCGGCAGATTAGAAAGTGGAGTGTGGGTTTGCTTAAGGCAAAGAGGGGCGAATGGTTGCGAATTTCCAATTCATCTAATGCAAACCCAAATTGTTCTAGGAATATATGAGTCATATGCTCAAAATGCAGAAAAATACAACAAAGCAAATAAGAAAGTTTCTTCATTTTTAATAGGGATACTTACGCAAAATGGTAATTCAGGTATCCTCATCGAGGATTTGACGCACGGAGGAACTCGCAGAATAATATCAAGCAGAGTTTACGGAACTATAACTGGAAAGTATGAGGATGATAATTCAGAAGTATATCTCGACTTAGATAATAAAGATCCTATTCCTACAAATAAATTCAAGTATATGGCTAGAGAGCATTGTGTAATTCTATAACTTTCTCTACTCAAATTTCGTCTTGCCTGTATTCACAATTAAAATTTTTGCATTTTTTGAAATCTTATTTTTCATTTGTAGTAAAAGCGCAAGTCCGGCAATTCCAGAAGGTTCAGTTTCAACCCCGTTTTCTCGTGCAATTGCAAGCGCCTTATCAAAATACTCTTCTGTAACGAGGTGAACGTTAGATTGCTCGCCACAATAACCTGCATAACGATACAGTTGAATCCACTGTTCACTATGATGAACAAAGGGTAAATGAGGAGAGTACAATTTATCAGCACACGATCTAAAATTATTGGTAGTGGCTCCTATAAAATTACATTTCCTTAATATTTCAACATCTCCTTTAAACCGCGGATCATGATGCAAGGTGGAAACTTCTTTTTTAGTTATATTTAAAATATTCTCATACAAGTTTCCCGTTCCAAAAGGAACAAAACAATAGTGTGGAGAATTATTAATAATCTCGTAACTAAGCCAATCATAAAATCGCGTCGTTGGATCAAGAGCGTCTGACGAGGTTATATCAAATCCTGAAGTATTATTTGTTAATTGCAAAATCTCTTTCCAGCTCAGTGATTTCTTTGCTAAATCAGTAATATATAGTTCACAACCAATTTTTTTAAGGTAATCTTTAAGAGCATCTGAAACTCTCTTATCGATAAGCACTTTGAGCGCAGGAAGACCATATTTTACCAGTTGTTTCGAAATAGCAATAGCTGCACTTCCCGAAGAAATAATTGACATCTGAGGTAAAGTGCATTTGAGTTGCCCACGTTTTTTTGCTAATAAAAAATCTCGATAGGTGACCACAATTTCCCAAGCCATGCGATCTTTATGAGTTCCAGTAGGATTTTTACTTTCATCTTTAATCCAAACGTTTGAAAAACCAGGAACGTTTATTTTATACGTCGGCGTCGCTGGAAACAAAGGATTATCTGCAGGAAATTCTGGCTTATTGGGGTCATTCTCTGAAGCAACAGTTATTGATGCAAGAATTTTTGCTTCCTTTTTTGATAACACCATCCCCTCAAGAAATTATAAAAGTATTTAATCCTTTTGAAAGATAGTAGTTAAACTCTAAAAAATTATCTTCGCTCTCTTCCTCTTCCCCCTCGCCCACCACCATAACTCCTGCCTTCAGATCGCTCACTTCGTCCACCACTAAAACTTCTTTCCCCTCTTTCTTCTCCTCGCTCTTTTCTCCATTCTCCACTTCTCCCATCACGTGATCCGCTCCGTCCTCTTCCTGAATGTTCTTTCTGCCATGATTTACTCTCTCGCTCATGGCGCATACTGCTTCGTCTTCGAGTACGCTCTTGTTTTCTTTCAGGCATCCAGCGAATCATGACTCGTTTAAGATAAGGAGCTTGTAGCTCTTTCAAATTAAATGACTTGTTACTAATAATATCTTGAAACGCTTCATATCCTCTGCTCGATAATAAATTAATAACTTTTCCTTCTTTTCCTGCGCGTGCAGTTCTTCCAATACGATGCGTATATTCGCTGGGACTCAACGGAATATCATAATTATATACGTGGCTCACTCCCTTAATATCAAGTCCGCGCGCAGCAACGTCGGTTGCCACCAAAATTCGCACACTGCTTTTCTCATTGTTAAACAAAGCCAAAAATCGATTTCGTTTCTCCTGCGAAAATCCCCCATGAATCGGCACCACATCCATTCCCATAAATTTCAAATTATTACTCACAAAATCAACATTCTTGCGCGTATTGCAAAAAATCATAACCAGCCCCCCCTTTTCATGTTCAAGCAAATGAAGCAATAATGAATATTTCAAATTATCATCAACATCATAATACACCTGCTCCAATTTTTTTGGATCAACATACACTTCTGCTGAAACTTCCATAGGTTCTTTCATATACCGTCGAGAAAGGCGCACCACTTCAGGAGAAATCGTCGCTGAAAATAACAATGTCTGTCTTTTTATCGGACATTCTTTAAGGATGCGCTCAACATCATCGATAAATCCCATATCAAACATGCGGTCGGCTTCATCTAAGACGAGCGTTGTCAAATGAGAAAAATCAATACTTCGCTTCTCAAGGTGATCTAAAATTCTTCCGGGGGTTCCAACAACAATCTCTGCTTGCGGGATCCGCTTAACTTGATGATACATCGAAACTCCCCCGTACACAGAAAGTACATTAAGATTTTTATATTTAGAAAAATCAGATAGTTCTTTAGTAATTTGTTCAGCCAATTCTCGCGTTGGTGTTAACACAAGCCCCCCAATTCCGTGATCTTTTTTACAATGTTTAATAAGACCTGCCGCAAATGCCAGCGTCTTCCCGCTTCCCGTCGCAGCTCCAGCTACCACATCTTTTCCCTGCAAGATTAACGGAATTGTTTTTTCCTGAATTTCACTGGGTATTTCAAATCCCCGTTCCTGAATTGACTTCAGCAGAGGACTTTCCTCATGTAATAGTTCTTCAAACTTCATGACTTCATAAACCAAATCTTAAACTAGGCGAGAAATAGCAAAATGTATTTCCCTAACAGAGAGTATCTATTGATTTAGTATACTAACCAAAAAGATACTATATAAAGCTTTGTAAAACTCTTTTTGTCAGAAATAGATTTAGAGTACGTTTTTTACACTTATTTTTTCTAATTATATTAATACCAATCAATAAACAAGATAAATTTATAATCAACACTTCATTAATCCATTCAATAAAAGAGGAAGAGATGATATACGAAAATTGGCTTTTTACCGGATCGTTAGCTATCGAGGCTAAGGTCTGTCCTCCGCTAGATAAAAACATAAAAACTGATTGTCTGGTTATCGGCGGTGGATTTGCAGGATTGCATGCAGCGCTTAGATTAGTTGATGCAGGCAAAAAAGTTGTATTGCTCGAAAAAGGAATTTGCGGCAGTAGCTCATCAGGTCAAAGCGGCGGATTTTTGACTCCCGAAAGCGAGGAAGACATAAAACAATTAATAAGCAAATATGGAAAAGAAAAAGCAGAAGCGATATACAAAATTCCAAAAGAAGGAGTCGAGCTAATAGTAGCCATAGCAAAAAAATACAAGTTTAATTGCGATCTAAGAAAACAAGATTCTATCTATTTATCAATTAAAAAACAACACGAAAAATCCTTGCAAGAAGAAAAAGAAATAAGAGATGAAATGGGGCTAAGCTATCAGTTGCTTAATGCAAAAGCCCTAAAAAAATTCCATCCCGCAAGAGGGTACACTTCAGGATTAAAATATCCTGGCTCTTACGGAATAAATTCATTCGCATACACACAAGAAATGAAAAATCTTCTTATCAAAAAAGGTGTAAAAATATTTGAAGGAACTGAAGTAAATAAAATTCAAGCAAACACCGCTCTCACTCACCTCGGACAAGTAAGTGCAAAAAATATTATCATCTGCATAGACAAAATGAAAAGCGAATTTAATCAAGATCTCTCAAAAGAATACTATCACGTGCAAACTTATATGGCAGTGAGCGAACCGCTCTCACCAGAAGAAATAAAATCGATGTTCCCTAAAGTTGAACTAATGTGTTGGGACACCCGCCTTATCTACGGCTATTATAGACTAGTAGAAAATAATAGATTGCTCGTCGGATTTTCAACACCTTCACTCACCTATTCCTCCCAAATTAATCCCACACCAACCGCAGTAAATTTAATAATCAACGAATTAAAATGGAGATTCCCTAAAATCAAGGACGTAAAATTTCCGTACTACTGGTCAGGACTTATTGACGTAACAAAAGACTTAACCCCCATAGCTGATTACGATCCGCATAATAAATCAATTCAATATGCAATGGGCTGTGCCGGTCTTCCCTGGGCCGCATACTGCGGAGATTATCTCGCAAGACGAGTAATAAATAAATATGGAACACAAGACTTATCAGAGTTTCTGGGCATAAACAGAAAATACTTTCTTCCAAAATTATTTCAGAAATTGTTTGGAAAAAAAATAACCTTCGGGATCAGTCATATCAAACAGTTGTTTTCGTAAAAGAAATCACCAAATCCTTCGGATTTGTACCACACCCTAAAGGGTGTGGTTTGTGAGGATTTGGAGAGTCAGAGAAAAAACCTTTTTCCACTACAATCTAGCTACATACTAAATTATGCAGTTTTTTGTCTGAATAACAAATTCTAAACACCCGTTATATTTATAAACCAAAAAATCTCTCATAAAACATGAAATCAAAATTATTAATTGCTGCAGGGATAATCATCCTCGTAGTTCTGGGAGTATTTTTCTTGCGAACTAATCAATCAGGCTATCAAACAGATACACAAATTTCTGCAGAAAGTGGTGATACGCAAATAGATCAAGAACAAGTTGCTCAAAAAAATACTATTCCTCTTTTAGAACTAGCAAAACATAATGCACTTGACGATTGCTGGATAGCCTACGACAAAAAAGTTTATGATATCACTTCATTTTTACCGCGACATCCAGGGACACCAGAAAAAATTCTGCCCTACTGCGGTTCTGCAAGCGAATTTGAGAGAGCGTTTGTAAAACAACATGGAACTTCTAAAGTAAGCAACCTTATGAAAGTGGGAACGTTCATCGGCGATTTTGACGTAATGGGAAATATTAACAATTAACAATGAAAAATTTCTCACATACACTTCTAAGAATTACCATGAGTATTGTCTTTCTCTATTTTGGCTACAAGCAAGTTTCTGCTCCCGATACATGGATAAGTTTTGTCCCCGACGCAGTAATCACATCAACCCTTACCGCAAATAATTTGGTTATACTCAACGGTATACTTGAACTAATCTTGGGTATTTTTTTACTCATCGGGTTATACACTCGATTTTCAGCACTCGTACTCTCAATAAAATTATTGCTCATTGCATACAGCATCGGATTAAGCCCGCTAGGAATAAGGGACTTCGCACTTGCGCTCGCAACATTGAGCGTTTTTCTCAATGGAATAGACAATTACACACTTGACCACAAATTAAGTAAACATGCAAAACAAAAAAAAGAATTGGTAGAAGAAGAAACTGAAGAAGATTTTGATGAAGAGTAATCAGAACCGGTTATCTTTAGATACAGCAAAGTTTTTAAATTTTATATAACAAAAATATATATGAAAGAGAGTAGAGTTTTTGGTATTGTGTTGGTTGTTTTCTCATTAATTCTCTGGGCATCAAATGTAAGAATAACCGGAGCAGTTGTCGGAACTCATTTTTTCAATTCCCTGAGTTTAGTTGCATTGGCAATTTTAATCACCGGTTTAGCTTTAATAATTCGTAAAGATAGAAATTATGCACAAGAAATTTTAGATCAGAGAAGATATGTTGATGATACAAGAGAATTGGAACAGATTGCTAGAAAAATGAATTACACACTTCATAAAAATCATAGAGAGGGAACAAGAGTATACAATGGCGAATCAATCCTAACCGTGATACCTCATCACAGAAGAGTAGAAGGAAAGGGAACTGTAAAAAGTATACTTGAAGCATTAGCAACAGGAGAGCCAAGCTTTAGAAGAAAACCTCGTTAGTTTCTATTCATTCTTTCTAACAGCCGAGAGTATACACAATATCTTTTTGCTATTTCAGGATTTTCTTCTGCACCCAGTGCTAAAAGAGGGGAAATATCAGTTTGCCCGTACTGATTTTGCGATAAGCATATTCTTTGAAAAGGATCTTGATTAATAATCATCTTTTTTTCAAGTCCGATATGAATACTCTTCCCTCTGAAAGCAGCCTCTTGTATGCCCTCATCTAACAAAATTCGCTCGTATTTTCTTATATGATATCTTAACCAGATTTTTTTACATAGTTTCATTTTATTCTCAAGCTCCGCTCTTGACAGACATAAGCACATTCTTATAAACCTTCCTATATCTAAAATACTGCAAAAATACCTGCTATAAATCTAGTTTTCTCAACTTCCATACATCTTTACATTATCATCAATTCGCGACCACGCCTGCACACTCCCCGCATAATTAGAAACATGATATCCTTTACTTTTTAGATATGCACAAGCAATTCCACTTCGAGAACCAGTTCGACAATAAACAATAATCTTCTCTGTAGTCGAGAGTTTTGCAAATCCATATCGCTTGCTAAACATTTCTTCACTAAGTTCTATCGCTTCATCAAGTTCATGCAAAGCAAGATGCACCGCTGTTGGAATCATCCCATATCTCAATTCATCAACTCTGCGCACATCAATCAGTGTATACTTCTTTTTACCAGCAATTAATTTTTTAAGTTCTTGGGTACTAATTATTTTTTCATCATCAGCCATCAAAGACAATAACCTCCTCTATCACCTAAAACTAATAAGGAGAAAAACGATCACGATAAGGAAAATCCTCTTTACAAGCAATTTCTCTTAATTCTAAGGGAGTCAACGGCCTGTCATAAGTTTCTGCCACTGGTCCCCACCAATCGCTTCCCACAATAACTGAAGTTCTCTTTATTATCTCTACAGATTTTGCGAAATCAGCATGATCCCTAACAGGTTTCAAAAGATAAGTGGCATAACAAGAACCCATTCTAAAAAGAGGTCCCCCCTCAAGAGTTTCTTCATCAAATCTCAAAAGATAATAAACATTTCCCGTAGCTTTAACCATTAATGAGAATAGTATCTAAAATATATAAATATTGTTGTAATTTAAATTTCCCACATCTCAATCACATGATCAACGAGTTTATCAAGAAAACTAGCGCGATGGGTGATTAGTAAACTAAGTATTGCTGATTTATCAACGATAAGTAGATAAAAGGTTCTTTTGCCTTTTTTAATCGAGCGCACAATATGAGTGTGCATCAATTTTTTTAAATGCCAAGAAACAGTTGCTCTTGAAAGACGAGTAAATGCAACTATTGATTCAAAATCTTTTCCTCCCTCAAGCAAAAAAAGCATGATCATTCGAATACTTTTTTGCCGGAGCAGCAATAACAAATGACTATCTTGGGTCGCTATCTGATTAACAAAATAACAAAGTTTATTTCCTTCTCTCACTTCTTTAATTAATCCATGCTTAACTAGAAAATGGAGATGATATCGCACCGAACTTGCAGGAATCCTGCTCAATCGTTCAATATCTCGAAAGTGATAGCCAGCAAACTTTTCAACAACTTCATAAATTTTTCTTCTCGACTCTAATTCAAGAACTCTTTGCTTCTCTGACAAAAACTTCGAGGGCATTTCATCGCTCCTTTTTTAGCACACCAAAAAAGAAAAACAAAAGAACAAAAAATTCTAATACCGGAAGCATTGGATCAACAAAATCAATATCAAAAAAATTCTGAGAAGCAAGCATAAATCCTTTAACTGAAAAAATTAAAAAAGCCAGTGAAACATACAACAATCTCTTTCGTTCATCCCGTCGATAAGCAAGGTATGCAACAAAAAATAAAAACAGGGCAATAACTCCGTTAACAAGCCCCAATAATTTCTCAAGTTCAAAGCCTATGAAAATATAATCCCCACCTTCAACAATTTCCTGCCCCACAATAAACGGAGCATTAAACACTATTCCCAAAGCCAGCAGCAGTCTAGCACACTTCATATAATATCCAGCCATACCTAATTATTAAAGATTGCGACTTATAAATTACTTCGTACAATCATCGAACAAAAATAATAAAAAAAATAATTAGTCCTTTTCTACTTCATCAAGATCACTTTCTATAAGCAATACTGCTCCAGTTGCAGCAACGATCTTTACATCAGTCTCAACGCCACCTTTAGTGAACTCAACTGCATAAACAACCTGCCCTCCCTCTCTTTCAATTTCAATGTCTGTCATTTTTCCCACTAAAGAAACATCAACAGCGTCATACGCGATCGCAATTGCTTCCTCTTCAGAAATAACACCATTCACTTCACTAAAAGCAACAGCTGCTTCATCATCAGCGTCGGTATTTTCTTCAACTTCATAACTCTGTCCAATAAGTTCTAATACTCTTGCAGGATTATCTTTTTCAAATCCGCTAGAACCAAAGTACGCTGAAACAAATAGTGCATTCAATGCAAGAACCACCAGCGTTAAAAAAACTCCTACCATCATTATCTTTCTATTCATATATTTTAGCTAACCTCCTTACATACAATTATGTCCATACAACGTTCAGAAAAACATTCTTTAAATAGTCCATAGAACAATTATCGAATACTACGCTTCCACTTTTGAGAACATATACGTCCCCAAAATCAAAGTAAGCACTGATAAAAAAGTGATGACTGCTAGATCAAGTGTTGGAGAAAAATGATATATCCCCGTTAATGCTCCTCGTACACCATCAACGCCGTAGGTTAAAGGATTGAGATTAGTTATGAGTGCAAGTGTTTGCGGAATTCCTGCGAGCGGAAAAACTGCTCCCGATAAAAAAAACAAAGGCATAATTAAAAAGTTCATAATAATAGGAAATGACTGCATATCATCAAGTTGTGAAGCAATAGCTACTCCCAGTGATGTAAACAACACTGCAATGACAAACATAAATAAAATGGCAAGCCAGATAAAACTAAGCGTTGGACGAAAGCCAGCAATTAATGTAATCAAAAAAACAATTGCTCCCTGAAAAAATGAAATAGTTGCTCCACCAAGCACTTTTCCCAGCATGATATGCAGTCGAGGAACGGGAGCAACAAGTGTCTCTTTTAAAAAACCAAATTGTCTGTCCCAAATAACCTCCATTCCTGAAAACATTGAACTAAATAAAATAGTCATCGCAATAACTCCCGGTGCTAAAAATTGAATGAAATCTCCTCCTCCCGCTTTTGCATAGATTGGTCCTAGGCCAAACCCTAAAGCAACTAAAAATAAAATCGGCTGACCAAGCGCTCCAACCATTCTCCCTCGAGAACGCCAATAGCGTTTTATCTGTCGCAGCCACATAATATAAATCGCTTTCATCTCCCACCCCACATTCTGTTTTGATAGCGCGCTCTATCTTTTGCTTCCCCTTTTTCTTCACGCAAGCTATGCCCGGTGAGTTTAAGAAAAGCTTGTTCAAGTGAACTCGTCTTTGTTTTTTTCTGCAGCTCTTTTGAACTTCCCCGCGCAATAATTTTTCCCTTATCAATAATCACAATTTCATCAGCAACTTTATCCGCCTCTTCCATATAATGCGTCGTTAAAAAAACTGTCATTCCCTCTTTTTTATTTGCTTTTTTTACATAATCCCATAATTTATTTCTCGTCTGCGGATCAAGTCCAAGAGTCGGCTCATCTAAAAAAAGAAGTGGAGGATTATGAATAAGTCCGCGCGCTATTTCAAGCCGCCGTTTCATTCCCCCAGAAAAATTTTTTACAAAATCATTTCTGCGCTCTTCAAGTCCCACAAATGCAAGCATTGATTCAATTCGTTCTCTGCGTATCTCGAGCGGGACTCCGTATAAAATTCCATGAAACTCTAAATTCTCAAATGCAGTTAGTTCATTATCTAAACTTGGATCTTGAAACACAATCCCAAATAATTTTCGCGCCGCATCTTTTTGCGTAAGCGGATCAATACCATTAAGTTTTATCGTTCCAGAATCGGGCCGCAAAAGCGTTGTAAGCATGCGTATCGTGGTTGTTTTTCCAGCACCATTTGGTCCCAGAAACGCAACAATCTTCCCCTTTGCTACACTAAAAGATACATCATCAACCGCGCTAAAAGTCCCAAATTTTTTGGTCAAATGTGAAACGTTGATCATTTCAAATGCCATACAAAAATAAATCACTAAGAGTTTATAAACTAATCAGAAATTAATCTAATATAAATCTAAGGACATAACAATGAAAGACATCATCATCAAAGGAGCACGTGAACATAATCTTAAAAATTTCGACTTAGTCCTACCTCGGGACAAATTTATTGTAATAACTGGTTTGAGCGGAAGCGGAAAATCAACCCTTGCCTTTGACACGCTCTATGCAGAAGGGCAGCGAAGATATGTTGAAAGTCTTTCAGCATATGCCAGACAATTTTTAGGATTAATGAATAAACCAGACGTCGACAGCATTGAAGGATTGTCTCCAGCAATTTCAATCGAGCAAAAAACAACAAGTAAAAATCCTCGAAGTACGGTGGGAACCGTCACAGAAATTTATGATTATCTTCGGCTTTTATTTGCACGCGTCGGTATTCCTCATTGTCCCGAGCACGGTATAGAAATTAAAACACAGTCTCCCCAAAGAATCGCTCTGCAAATCGCCGAACAATTATCAGGAGAAGTAACAATTCTTGCACCAATAATTAGACAAAAAAAAGGAACCTATGAACAACTCGTTAAAGATCTGGGAAAAGACGGCTATACCCGCGTGAGAATAAACGGCACTATACAAAGAACCGAAGAACCAGTAAAACTTGATAGATATAAACAACATACCATCGACCTAGTAATTGATAGACTTACCACCAGTGATAGTTCACGCCTTACCCAAGCAGTTGAACAGGCATTAAAAAAAGGAGACAAATTACTCATCGTGCTTGACGATAAAAATAAAGAGCATCTTTTTTCAGCGAGTATGGCCTGTCCAACATGCGGAATTTCATTTGAAGAACTCCAGCCTCGAATGTTTTCTTTTAATTCACCATTTGGAGCCTGCGAAGATTGTAAGGGACTAGGAGTAAAAATAGAATTTGATCCAAACCTCATCATTCCTGATAAATCAAAAAGTATTATGGACGGAGCAATTGCAATTTATGGAAAAATGGATCTCTCCTGGCGAGGACAACAATTAAGCGCCGTAGCAAGAAAATATCAATTCGATCTCTTCACTCCCATAAAAGAGTTAACAAAAAAACAATATGACGTTTTAATGTACGGAAATCAAGAACCAATAAAAGCAAAATGGTCAAACGGTGCCACTATGAATTTTCAAGGAGGATGGGAAGGGCTCGTCAACCAGTCAGCACGATTATATGCCCAAACGGAATCAAATTACAGAAAAGAAAATCTGCAAAAATTTATGGTCGAGCATACTTGTCAGACTTGTCAGGGAAAAAGACTCAAAAGCAAAGTGCTTGCAGTTACCGTCAGTGATAAAAATATCGATGAAGTCACTCAATTATCAATAAAAAAGACAGTTGACTTTTTTAATACACTTTCGCTCTCAAAAAAACAAAAAGAAATTGCGCAAGGAATAATAAAAGAAATAAATGCACGGCTCAAATTTCTTTTTGACGTCGGGCTGGGATATTTAACACTTGCAAGATCTGCAGGAACACTTTCAGGAGGAGAAGCACAGCGAATACGGCTTGCAACACAGATCGGAACAAAACTTATGGGTGTACTCTATATTCTTGATGAACCTTCAATAGGACTACATCAAAGAGATAATGTCAAACTCATCCAAACACTTCATACGCTTAGAGATATTGGAAACACGTTGATTGTAGTAGAACACGATGAAGACACTATCAGAAAAGCGGATTATGTCGTTGACATGGGCCCAGGAGCAGGCATTCATGGAGGATACATTGTTGCAAAAGGAACTCCAAAAGAAATAGAAAAAAATGATATGTCACTCACCGGAAAATATTTGTGCGGAAAACTAAAAATAGAAACTCCTAAAAAAAGAAGAGAACCAAATGGCTGGATTGTAATAAAAGGATGTACTGAAAATAATTTAAAGAATATTGATGTAAAAATTCCGCTTGGAGTTATGAGCTGCATCACTGGCGTTTCAGGAAGCGGTAAATCAACACTTATCGAGGAAATTCTCCATAAAGAATTAACCCGTCAATATCAAGACCCTAAGACAATTCCCGGAAAACATGATTCACTAAAAATAGAAGGAGAAATCGATAAAGTAATTGTCATCGACCAAAGTCCCATCGGCAGAACTCCGCGAAGTAATCCAGCCACCTACATAAAAGCGTTTGATGAAGTCAGAAAATTATTTGCAGCAACAAAAGATGCACAACTCAAAGGATTTTCGCAAGGAAGATTTTCCTTTAACGTTCCCGGAGGAAGATGTGAAAAATGCGAGGGGGACGGAACCATAAAAATAGAAATGAATTTTCTCCCTGATGTCTATGTCGAATGCGAGGAATGCAAAGGAAAAAGATACAATCAAGAAACACTTTCAGTGCTCTACAAAGGAAAATCAATTGCAGATATTCTCCAGATGAGTATCGAAGAGGCACTCGAAATTTTTAAGGCAGTTCCTTCAATTGAAAGAAAATTACAAACGCTTGCCGACGTGGGACTAGAATATATCAAAGTAGGGCAGAGCGCAACAACACTTTCAGGAGGAGAAGCACAAAGAATTAAACTCACTAAAGAACTCGCAAAAAGAGGAACTGGAAAAACACTCTATCTGCTTGATGAGCCGACAACTGGACTACATTTTCATGACACAAAAAAATTATTAGATGTACTTAACGATTTAGTTGCAAAAGGAAATTCGATGGTGATTATAGAGCACAATCTTGATATTGTAAAATCAGCCGACTATATTATTGATCTAGGGCCTGAAGGTGGCGAAGGAGGAGGAGAAGTAGTTGCCGTTGGTAAACCAGAAGAGATAGTTAAAGAAAAAAAAAGTTACACCGGTCAGTTTTTGGCAAAAGTTATTTAACACAGGCCTATTATAATTTTTATGCAAAATCTATCAGAAAAAATAAAATATCTCCCGCTCCAGCCAGGGTGCTATTTATTCAAAGACAAATCAGATACCGTGATTTATGTGGGCAAAGCAAAAAACCTCAGAAAGAGAGTAGCTAATTATTTTCAAAAAAAAGACCACGATCAAAAAACACTGCTGTTAGTCTCAAAGATAGTTGATGTTGATTTTATAGTTACAAGAACCGAAGTTGAAGCCCTCATTCTTGAAAACAATCTCATAAAAAAATATTACCCTCGTTATAACATAGATCTTAAAGACTCAAGAAGATACGCCTACCTTAAATTCCACGTCGGCAGCTACCCATGGATAGAAGTTGTAAGAAAAAAAGAGGGAGAAGGAGACTATTACGGGCCATTTGTCTCAGGAATGGAAAGAAGACAAGTGCTTGAAGTGTTAAGAAGATATTTTGGAATATTCTTAAAAAAACCAAAAGAAAATGCCAAAAAGATTATTTCCACACAAGAGTATGCGCATAGAGTAAAACAAGCAAAAAAGATTTTAGCAGGAAATGTCGAGGAGGTAGAAACAGAATTAGAAAAAGAAATGAAAAAATCAAGCAGTATAGGTTTTTACGAACATGCACTGGTGAGAAGAAATCAAATCACTGCACTGGGCTCGCTCAAAGAAAAACAAATCATGGAGCTCAAAAGAAATATAGATGCACATATCATTAACTACATTATTAATGAAAACATAGTCTACTTACTCGTGTTTAATATACGAAAAGGAATTCTTGAAGGAAAGCAAAAATTCGTCTTTGACTATCGAGAAGGAATCATCTCAGAGTTTATTACCCAATTTTACACGACGACTGATGTTCCCAAAGAAATAATCTTGCCAGAAATGATAGACCCTGCAATAAAAGATTATTTAGAGTTGCTGCGAAAGTCACCAGTTGAAATAATCATTCCTTCCAGAGGAGAAAAAAAACAGCTGCTTGATTTAGTGCATAAAAATATTCAAGAAACATTTTTTTCAGGGCTTGAAAGTGTTATTGATCTTAAAAAATTAGTAGGACTAAAAAAACTTCCTAAACATATCGAGTGTTTTGATATTTCTCATCTTTCGGGAACCGCCACCGTTGCCTCAATGGTTACGTTTATCGATGGTAAAGAGGATAAGTCAAAATATCGCAAATTTAGAATAAGAGCTCAAACTAACGCAGATGATTTTGCAGCAATGCACGAAGTAATACTGCGAAGATATTCAAAAACGCTCAAAGACACTATGAAAAATCCAGACTTAATAATTATCGACGGAGGAATCGGACAACTAAACACTGCTTGCCAGGTGCTTAATTCACTAGATTTAGATATCCAAATAATTTCATTAGCAAAAAGATTAGAAGAAGTCTATAAACCAGGAATAAGTCAGCCACTCTCTCTTCCCAAAAAAAGCAAAGGGCTGTTGTTATTGCGGGCAATTAGAGATGAAGCGCATCGATTTGCGATAACCTACAACCGGCTTTTAAGAACAAAAAAGACCTTGGCAAACTGATTTAAACCTCTGTAATAAATAGATAAGATGGAAACATTCAAATTAACTACGCAGTACAAACCTGCAGGCGATCAGCCGTCGGCGATCCAAGAACTGGTTAAAGGAATTAATAATAAAAAGAAATTCCAAACATTGATGGGAGTGACTGGAAGCGGTAAAACATTCACGATAGCAAATGTAATTGCACAAGTAAATAAACCAACGCTAGTACTTGCGCACAACAAAACACTCGCTGCACAGTTATATAATGAACTCAAAGATCTTTTCCCAAACAATCGCGTAGAATATTTTGTTAGTTTCTACGATTATTATCAGCCAGAGTCCTACATCCCCCAAAAAGATCAGTATATAGAAAAAGACTCGTCTATTAATGCAATGATAGAACGCATGCGCCTTGCTGCAACAACCTCGCTCGCGCTCAGAAAAGATGTAATCGTCGTCGCTTCTGTTTCTTGTATTTACAGCATCGGAAATCCTGACAACTACAAAGGCATGTGTTTTGATTTAGAAAAAGGCATGCGCATTGATAGAAAAGAACTCATGCAAAAATTACTTGCAATGAACTATGAAAGAAACGATATAGAATTAATTCCAACAAGGTTTAGAGTAAAGGGTGACACCATTGACATAATTCCGGGAAGTATACAAAACATTATTCGAGTAGAACTTTTTGGAAATTCTGTTGAGCGAATTGTTGAAGTCGATAAAACAAATGCAAATATACTCTGTCAATATGAACATTATTTACTTTTTCCCGCACGGCATTTTGTGACTCCCAAAGAAGCGATGGAAGGAGCAATCAAAGAAATACAAAAAGAACTCAAAGAAAGACTTCCGCAACTAAATGAAATAGAATCTCACCGGCTTAAACAAAGAACAACTTATGATATTGAAATGATGCAGGAATTTGGTTTTTGTAAAGGCATTGAAAATTACTCACGGCACCTTGAAGGAAGAGCTCCCGGAGAAAAACCGTTTTGTCTCATTGATTATTTTGGGCAAGATTTTTTGCTCGTTATCGACGAGAGTCATCAAACACTTCCGCAAGTAAGAGGAATGTTCCAAGGAGACAAGCAAAGAAAGGTTAATCTGGTCGATTATGGATTTAGACTTCCCTCAGCCCTTGACAACCGCCCCCTACGGTTTGACGAATTTGAGACATACTATAAAAAAGCAAACACCATTTTTGTTTCAGCAACTCCCGACTACTATGAACGTGAAAAATCAAAAACACTTGTCCAGCAAGTAATCAGACCAACAGGGTTAGTTGACCCCATTGTGGAAGTAAAAAAAATAGAAGGACAAATTGACGATCTAGAAAAAGAAATAAAAAAAGTCATTGACCGAAAAGAAAGAGTACTAGTCACAGCACTCACTAAAAAACTTGCCGAGGAAATTGCCGATACGTTTGCAGCGCACGGCATCAAAGCCCGATATCTCCATTCAGAAATAAAAACACTTGAACGCGGAGAAATTATTAGAGAGTTACGACTGGGAAAATTCGACGTCATCGTCGGAATAAATCTTTTGCGTGAGGTGCTAGATCTTCCCGAAGTAAGTTTAGTTGCAATTCTTGACGCCGACAAAGAAGGATTTTTGCGCGATCAAAAAAGCCTCATTCAAATCATTGGAAGAGCTGCAAGAAACGTTAACTCAAAAGTAATTCTCTATGCCGACAAAATGACTCAGTCAATGCAAAACGCAATCGAGGAAACAAAACGAAGAAGAGAAATACAACAAGAATATAATAAAAAACACCGCATCACTCCAAAAACAATTATTCGAAAAATAGAAGAGCAAAAATTTATTGTTAAAGACACCAAGCACATTCCTAAAAATGAAATGAAAAAAATGATCCCCCAACTTGAACTAGAAATGCGCCAAGCAGCCGATAACCTTGACTTTGAGTATGCCATTCTCCTACGAGAAAAGATTGATCTTTTTAAGAAAGAGACGGGACAACAAGTCAATGTCGAGAAATAATTCTTTTGGTAACTTCAATTAACCATTTAAACCATAAATGTACCATAATCTCATGATCACCAGCGAAATGGCAGGAAAAGTATGTGTTGTCACCGGAGCTAATTCGGGCATGGGTAAAATTATAGCAACACAGCTTGCAAATAAAAGTGCAACTTTAATCATGGTTTGCAGAGTTAAAGAAAAACCAAACGTCGCTTTGCAGGAGATAGTTGCAAAAACAAAAAATCCCCATATAGATTTAATGGTTACCGATTTATCATCCCAACAAGAAGTGAGAGAACTTGCACAAAAAATAAAAGAAAAATATCCGGTAATAGATGTACTCATCAATAACGCCGGATGCATGAGTTTTGGATATAAAGAAACACCCCAAGGAATAGAAACAACCCTTGCAACAAATCACCTTGCCCCCTTTTTACTTACTAATCTATTGCTTGATAATTTAAAAGCTTCAAAAAGCGCACGAATAATTAATATCTCCTCCCAAGCCTCAAAAACCGCCGCCATAAATTTTGAAGATATAAACCTCAAAAATGAATACACCACTTTCAAAGCATACGCCCAATCAAAATTAGCAAATATTTTATTCACCTATGAACTTGCAAGAATATTATCCGATCACAAAAATATCACCGTCAACTGTGTCCATCCCGGCATTGTTCCACATACAAAACTCGGACAAGGAAGTAACCTCTTTGCAAATTATATCGCTTCAATTCCCCCCTCGCTGATACTCACTCCCGAGCAAGGAGCACAAACAACGCTCTGGCTCGCCTGTGCAAAAGAACTAGAAAACATCACCGGAAAATATTTTTATAATAATACACAGATAGAATCAAGCCCGCTCTCCTATGATAAAGAGATAGCAAAAAAACTCTGGGAGCTCAGCGAAAAGTTAGTGGGGTTGTAAGTTTTTGTAATAATTTTTCTCACAATTGTGATTGTTGAATCCACAATCATCAATCCCCATCACTCATCATCGACAAATAACTATCAAGCGTCATATAATCTTTAGAAAAATCAAGCAAATCATTCATTCTTTCTAGCGAAGGACTCTCCCATCCCAGCTTCCCAAAAAATGTATTGACGTAACGCTCTTGACTTTGCCGATCAGGAGTTAAAGATTCTCTATAACCATAAATCGCATCTCGCATAGAATGTTCAAACATATTTTTTTGAGTCTGGCGAAATTCAGCGAGGGCAGAACCTCCTGGATTAAGTAAGACTTCTCTAAAATTAACTGCGGCAACCCAGTAAAGATCTCTGCACTCCTCAACGTCGATAAGATACAAGTCACTACCATTAAAAATTTTATCATCAAAATCACAAAAACCCGGTTTTCGATATCCGCTAAGACAAAGCAAAGCAAGCATATTCGCGTCTTGATCAATAATCGCTTCTCGATGGGTGGTTATATAATTGTCAGGAGATTTTCCTGCAACCTCTCTAAGAAATAAAAACGGTTCAATGGATGATTCATGTATCCCAATTATCTGGGGAACTTTGATTCCAAGACGAGTAAAGTCTTTTGTTATCTCCAGTTCCTTTTGAGAAGTTGTGCGTGCTACATCAGCAATACGAGTTAGTCTATAGCCCGGTTCTTGACCTGTATAATAAAATGAGAGAGAAGTATCAGCTCCTTTTGCATAGACTTTAATACCTTCTAAATCAAAAACTTTCACCGGCCTTTTTGAACCACCTTTAACTCTTGTCGGCTCACTACTGAGAGGCTCAAAATTTTCAGGAAGCAACGATTCAGGGTTTATCCCCTTAAACTGTTCATTAACAGCGACGGTAACATTGGTGGCTAGTCGATAATGAGTAAAATTTAGCAAATCATTTTCATACATTGGCTTATCAAGTTTTATCCATAATCCTCGCTGTCTGGTATTTTTCCCTCGATAAAGAAGAACTCCATCACCTAATTGTTTAGTTCCTTCTTCACCTACTGGAGCAAAATTAACACCAGTGGCACCTCCAAAGGGATGATCTTTGGTCAACATAAAATTAATAATACCTAGTTCATCAATCCAAGCTCGCGGATTTTTACCAATTGCTTCATAAATCCGTTCACCTTCATGCTCTGCTACAAAATGAAGTAAATCTTTTCTTGCCGCAAATCGGTGCCGGTTAAATTGTATCTGGGTCATGATAGTCTAATCATTCAGAATTAATCTGAGGTTTCACCTCTACATATATTTCAAATAAGACACTTAAAAATCTTACTATTTTGAAAATTGTTGTACAACTTGTACAAAAGTTGTACTCATCAAAATCCTAAAATAATAATACGCCCGCGCCGAGATTCGAACTCGGGATGCTACCGTGACAGGGTAGAGTACTAACCGCTATACTACGCGGGCTCACAAAACCTAAACTTATCTTCATTTTTAAATCTTATGTCCATCGCTAAGTAAAGCAAACCATTTAAATAATTGATTCACATTTTATCAAAAAGTCAAAAAGTCAAAAAGATGGAACAAGAAAAACCAAGTCTGCTCACAAACATTCTCATGTCGCTCATTACACTCATCTTACTCGTAGTTCTTTTTCTTGCACTCTATTTTGCCTACCTCAATCTTCCAGGACCGCTAGAAAATCTTAATATTGACATAGATAAACCTGAGGGTCAGGAGGTGTTCTCACAGGCAAAACAATTCTATCCCCATATGAAATTTAATCATCAGCGCATCACTTATCACATTAATCAAGATTGTTCAACTCAGCAAAAACAACGAGTGATAGAGGGGTTTAAAGAAATACAAAATAACATCCCGTTCCTCATTTTTGAGACTACTTTAGAAACACCCGATATAGAAGTAAGCTGTACAGAGGAAGAAAAAACAAACACGGAAAGTGACGGGAAAAAATATTTTGTTGCTGGAGAGGGCGGCGCAAAAGAAATTATACAAACCGGCAACTATTATATTATCACGCAAGGAGTTATTTATTTATTTAAAGAAAATAAAAAAGCAATTCAGTGCGACTATCCCAACGTCGAGGTGCACGAAACATTGCACGTCTTTGGTTTTGACCACACTAATAACCCCCAAAGTATTATGTATCCGCTCCTCACTGACTGTACCCAAACACTTGATCAATCAATAATAGAAGAGTTAAAAAGATTATACAGTGAAGAAAATCTTCCCGAGCTCACCTTTGAAAATTTCACCGCAACAAAATCAGGAAGATATCTTAATTTTAATCTCACCATCAGAAACACTGGTTCAATAAATTCAGAGCCATTTCTCCTCACTATTCTTGATAATCAAGAAGTTGTCGACACCCGAGAAATAGAATCAATCAACTTTGGTGCAGGAATTTCACTGCAAACAACAAATCTCAAACTCATCAGAAAAAACCCAGAACAAATACAATTTGTCATCGATAAAGAAAATAAGATAAAAGAACTTGACAAAACAAACAACATTGCAATCATTAATCCCTGATCATTAAGCTCTGTCCGGAGTTAATGTTTTTTGTCAAATAATAAAAAAATTTTATCAAACTTGCTTTGTAAAACCAGAGAAATCTTCGATTTCTTGTGCACAGAAAATAAATTCATTTTCTGTGTTTTGCAAATTTTTATTGTCCGGTGGAACACCGGACAAAGCCGATCACTAGAAGAATTTATATAACAGTTTTATTGCATACAACTATGTACCGTGATAGAAATAGGACAATAATTAGGGAAATAAATAATTTAGATCATCTCACGCGCGGCGATATAGTAGCGGAGAATGATTCAAGAACAACCAAAGTTTTTTCATTGAGAAGCTTTTATTCAAGGACGACTGAAAGTGAAATATATCTCGTACTCAAAAAATATGCAACAATCAACCAACCAGATCTAAGTCTCATGCTTGCATGCGAACTAGGATTAATAGATAAAGTAGAAAAAGAATATGGAAGTTTAGTAGATGAGTTTCCACTTATCCATGCTCTTTTCATTGATAAAAAAGGGAAACCGTCAGGAATAATTACCCAGGATTTTTCTCAAGGAGGAGCAATTCCCCTCATGCCTATGAACCAAAAAGGAAATTTGCCCATAGAAATTCAAAAACTTATACAAAGTCCCCATTCATTAGAAGATCTAGCAACGACATGTTTTTTAGTCGGTGGTAAAAGAAGAATTGGAGATTTTGGCGAGTTCATAAAATTATTATTTCCTGTTCAACTCTCAGTGTTATCAAACTATCATTTAGAAAACATAGCTCAATACACCATAATAACTCGTCTTCAAGAACAATTTCCAAGACTAGCCTAAACTTGCCTTAATAATTACTACAGCTTCTAAAGGTTTATCATTTGCATTGGTGGGAACATTCACAATCGTATCAACTACATCCATGCCTTTGATAACTTCTCCAAATGCAGGATGTTTCCCATCAAGAAAACTATTATCTGCTGCATTAATAAAAAATTGACTTCCCCCTGTATTTGGCCCCGCATTTGCCATACTAATTGTTCCTCGTTTATTGCGGTTCCCTCCTGTATGACTAAACTCATCTCTAATCGTATATCCTGGTCCCCCCATTCCAGTCCCCTGGGGATCTCCTCCCTGAATCATAAATTTAGGAATCACTCGATGAAAAATGATTCCATCATAAAATCCCCCGCTCACTAATTTTTCAAAATTTCCCGTCGTAATCGGCATATCACTATATAATTGAATCACAATTTCTCCTTTTGTCGTTTCAAAAATAACTTTTTTCCCCGATTGTTCTTTGTTTATCATACTATATCCAATAATTCCCATCACAAGAACCACTGCAACAATTATAAAGATTGCGGTTAATTTTTTTGATTGCATCCTACGTTCAAAAAAGGCTAGTTTATATAATTTATTCTAAAGTCTTGCAATTTATTTTCTTTTTCTTCCAACTTTCTCAAACACGCTAAGCGGTTGATAAACAGAGTGATTCTCAAAATAAGGTTTTTGTAAAGTCTTAATCGTTGGAATATAACCTTTAAGATCATTTTGAGTTTTTAGAAAGGGGATAATTTCTGACTCTACAAATACTAAATAGGTAGTGCTATATTTCTTTGAAGGATTAAATAATACATAAGAACCTGAACGGGCAATATCTCTTTTTAATATTCTTCCGTTAGGTTCTAGAAAATGAGGGGATTCTAGATATATTTTTTCTCTACTAAAATAATCAAAAACTCCTAGCTTAGTGCGAACGGGTTTTTCTCGTTTAATAAGATTTGCTCGATCTTTGTAAACTAAAAGTACTAGATCTCCTTTGATAATCTGCTGGACCTTGGCAGCTAGATCTTTTTTATGACTCATCGTAATTAATCCATTCCACCGTACGATCCAGGATTCATCGACGGATTTCGCGAGCCTTTTGCTGATTTTGAAGCCAAAACATCATCGATTCTCAAAATCATCACTGCAACTTCGCATGCTGATGAAATCGCCTGCTGTTTTATGCGAACCGGCTCAATGATCCCCTGTGCAAACGCGTCCTCTACTTTATTAGTAAAAATATTTATCCCTGCATGCACTTCATTGTTATCATGGCGCGCTTTAAGTTCTGTTAAAATATCAATAGGGTCTAGCCCCGCATTTTCTGATAGTGTTAACGGAATAAACTCAAGTGCGTCGGCAAATTCTCGCACTGCAAGTTGTTCTCTGCCCGGCAAGGAATTAGAAAATTCGCGCAGTCGTTTACTTAATTCCATTTCAATTGCCCCCGCCCCCGCAACAACTTTTCTATCTTTAATAACCGAAGCAACGTCCCCCAGTCCATCTTTAATTGCCCGCTCCATCTCATCCATCACGTGCTCGCTCCCTCCATGAATTAAGATCGTCAACGCCTTAGGATTTTCACATCCTTGCACCGACGTCATTTTTTCTTCTCCATGTTTAACTTCTTCAACTAGTTGCGCTCGTCCTAAATCGTGTTTACTTATTTCTTTAAGATTACTCACAATTTTTCCTCCCGTTGCGCGAGCTAAATTTTCCATATCGCTTTTTGCAACCCGTCGCACTCCATAAATTCTTTCTTTCGCCAAATAATACTGCACCACGTCATCAATGCCTTTCTGACAAAAAATAACATTCGCCCCACTCCGTAGAATCTGATTCACCATCTCTTTGAGCAATCGTTCTTCTCTATCTATAAATTCTTGCAACTGACTAGGACTGCTAATTGAAATTTTTGTCTCGTCGGGATTTTTTAATTCCAAAGCTTCTGAAAACAGCAAAATATGTGCTCCATTCACTTGAGCAGGCATATCAATGTTTGCCCGTTCTTTATCAATAATAATTCCTTTAATGAGCTGGGTTTTTTCAACCCCGCTGCTTTTATTCTTTGCAATTTTAATGGTATCTAAATCAACACTATCATTATCGGCAACTTGCTTTACTGCAGCGACGATAATTTCTGCAAATTTCTCCTTAACACTTTCAGCTGCCTTTCCGGTCATCGCTGTGCGCACCACGCTCTTTAAAATTTCTTCATTATCACGGGTCACATCAATACTTAACATATCTAAAAACTCTCGTGCTTTTTTTGCAGCAAGAGTATACCCTTTAGTAATCACGGTCGGATGAATTTTCATATCAAGTAATTTTTCAGCATTTTCAAGTAATTTTCCGGCAAGCATCACTGCAGTAGTTGTTCCATCTCCCACTTCCTGCTCCTGCGTTTTTGAAATCTCAACCATCATTTTTGCTGCAGGATGTTCAATCTCCATTTTTTCTAGAATCGTTACTCCATCGTTAGTAATCGTAATATCTCCCACTCCATCAACCAACATCTTATCCATTCCTTTTGGTCCCAGCGTCGTCTTTACTGCATCAGAAACTAATTTAGCGGCCAAGATATTATTTCGCTGCGCATCTTTTCCAACGGTTCGTTCCATGTTTTCAGGCAAAATAAATATCGGTTGTCGATCACTCATCTTACTTACCCGCTGCTCGGCTCCAGTTTTAATCGTGAAGTAAAATTATCTGTTGAAAGATAAAATTCATATTGAGGGCAAAATGATTGAAACTCTCTATATGCAATCTTCCCTAACATGGGGACATAGAGCTCAATCTCTAGAGGCATACTATCAGATAACGTTCCTCTTTTTCTTGCTCCTCTTCCACAAAGATCAATCATACTATGTGCAGCAATAATTCCTCTATCATCAATGAAAGTAGAAATACCCTTGAGAATACCCTGGAATTCTCCTTTTAAAACTGCAGAAAATTCACTTCCTTGAGAGGGTATAACAAACTTCTGAGGAAGCCAATGCTTACAATAGTCCCTCATATATAGAACAATTCTTGGAGGAAATTTAGGAACACCAAAAGTTTTTGTAATTTGTACAATATCTCCATTCTCGCTTACAAGTGCTTCATGATCAAGGACAACTTGAGAGCCAACAGATATCTTTGCTTCAAGTCTTCGTAATTTGCTGCTCATCTTTGCACCTCTCGCACATATTTTTGAGGCACCCCTGTCTGCAACCCAATACTACTAATCACTGATCCTTTTCTTTTTTCCTGATACATCATGTTATGCGAAAGCGGTTTTTCTACACTGAAAAATCCCTCGCTGTTTCTCTTTACTAATACAATCTCACCGCGTTTATAAAAACCTTGACAGAAATCTTTTTGCACAACTCCAATTTTTTCTCCTCTATAACGGTGCATCAGTCGCTTTACAGTGATACTTGCAAGTGCTCCATCAAAATCCATACTACTACTTCCTCTGCAAACTTTTAAACATTCTGGAAAGCTAATATATATACCATAAAATATATCTTAGACTAGCAAATAACTTATGATCGTACTCCAATCATTTATAGCACTTCTCAACAAATAGCTTTCTTTGCCACTATCTATAAATACTTTCTCTCCTTTATTTTTTTATGCGGGAAAACATAACGACCGGTATTAAGGTAGGGGACGTTATGGCACGCAATTTTATCTTTGTTAAGCCGCAGACTGCGGTGTTTACCGCAGTTGATTTGATGGTAAAAAAGCGTGTAGGCAGTTTAATTATTCAAGAAGAAGGACTACTCAAAGGAATTCTCACCGAAAAAGACATCATGTGGGCCTTAAGCAAAACAAGAGATCTTTCTCACACTAAAGCCATAGACATTGCATCAAGAAAAATAACAACCATTAAACCAGATGTCGACATCTATCATGCAGTCAAGGTAATGCGTAAAGCAAAATTCCGACGATTACCCGTCGTAGTCAAAAAACAAGTAATTGGAATTCTCACCCTTAAAGATATTTTACGTATACAGCCAGCATTATTTGAGCTTGCACGAGAAGGATTTCAGCCAAAAGAAGTAGATGCTGCCATCAAAGAAGGAATTTGTCAATCTTGCGAACGATATGATCTGCTCTACAATGTCAAAGGCAAATTATTCTGTATCAAATGCAAATAATTAGAATCAGTTAAATTCCATTTCACCCAAAACTTTTAAATACGCTAACACGTTTACTATCAAAAGAGAGAGTATGGCAGAAAAAGACAAAGTTCACAATGGAAAAATAAAACAAGAAGGAATTTTTAACTTCAAAGATTTTTACGAATTTCTCTATGATTATCTCACGGACCAGAACTACGATGTCGTCGAGCTAAAATATGTCGAAAAACTAAAAGGCGAATCAAAAGACATAGAAATTATTTGGATTGCAACAAAAGAAGTTTCTGATTATTTCAAATTTGATATAAGAGTTCACTGGCTAATTTATGGAATGAAAAAAATAAAAGCCAAAAGAGAGGGTGAAGAATTAATTATGGACAACGGCACCATGGAGCTGCGCTTTGATGCCTGGTTAGTAAAAGACTGGGAAAACCGCTGGGAAAACCGGCCATTCTGGAAATTTCTACGTGGAGTTTATGACCGATTCATTGTCAAATCTCGCGTGGACGACTACGGAATAAAACTCTGGGAAGAATCAATAGAGGTCATTAATCAAGCCAAATCGTTCTTGGCAGTAGAAGGCCAGTCGGGATAATATGGCAGAAGAAAAAAAAGTATTTTTCGGCAAAGTAAAACATGTAGGACTATTTGACTTCAAAGAACTCTATGAATTTTTATACAAAACACTCAGAGACGAAGATTTCATCGTCTTTGAAGAAAAGTATGAAGAAGTCAATAAAGGCGAATCAAAAGATCTGCAAATAAAATGGAGCGCAAAAAAAACAATCTCTACGTATTTTCAATTTCAAATTAAAATCCATTATATTATTCTAGGATTAAAAAAAGTCAAAGTAAAAAGAGGAAATGAAGAAATCTCTACAGACTCAGGAACCCTTGAACTAAATTTTACCACAAGCTTGCTCAAAGATCCTGAAAGCGAATGGGACAGCTCGTTTATGAAATCATTGCACGAACTATACGACCATTATGTTATTCATGCAAGAGTCCAAGAATATGAACAAGAACTCTACGAGCGCACAAACGAATTCATCGCAATGATCAAGTCCTATCTTGCAATCGAAGGGCAGCATAGTTGGTAAAGTTTTTATACTTCTAAAAAGTATTTACAAATATGGCTAAACATTCTATAGAAAAAATAAGTTATGTAGCAGTACCCCTGGGAATTTTTGGAGGATTAGGACTTCTTGCACTAGCTATTGTAGTTTCGCCACATCTCTACGCCACCTATTGGGCGAAAAATAATCTTGCACCAAACGCCGTAAAGATATCAAACAACAGCCGTTCAGATTTATCAAATAAAGATCTAGACGGCGAGGGAAAACTTGAATCATTACTGACCCTTCATGCAGAGGGATTAGAAGGAAACTATAAACTAGAAAAACACGACGATAAACTCACACTCACTCCTTACCAACAATAAACGGTTATCCTAAACTATACATTTTTCCCTCTCTGGTAATCATTCCTTCTCGCATAAGTTCATCGAGTAATCGATCAAGTTCTTCACTGGTAAGAATAATATTTTTTGCAAGTTCTTTTCTTGACAATTTTTTCTGTGCAACTAACAGTCTAATTACTTTTCCCCGTTTCTCTCGCCAAGAACCTTTAAAAATCGATTGTTTAGCATACGCAGCACTCTGCCGTGATTTATTTCCCAGCGTCTGTTTTAAATGTGTTCCATAATCCATAAGCGCAAAGTTCCATTCGCGTGGATTATTGGTATCTAACGTCTTACTAACAAGTTCTAGTAAATCACTGTCGGTAACTTGCATTTTCTCATCAAAGAAATGGTGAATAAAAACCGTTCTAATATTTGTTTCAATAAAAGGTATTGGTTTGTTAAATGCATAAGTTAACACCGCACTCGCCGTCGCCTTTCCAACCCCCGGTAGTTTAACAAGTTCTTCAACTGTTTTGGGAAATTTTCCCCGATGTTCCCTAACAATTTGTTCTGCCGCCGCTTTAAGATATTTTGCCCGTCGATTATATCCTAGTCCCTGCCAAATTGCGAGCACTTCACCAAGTGATGCATGCGCTAAATCAAACACTGTAGGAAACTTGCTAATAAATAAATTATATTTTTTAATTACGCGTCCTACCTGCGTTTGCTGTAACATAATTTCAGACACTAAAATTTTATATGGATCAGTCGTTTTTCTCCACGCAAGCGTATCACGTTTATTAATTATATAGTAGTTCCAGACAATTTTTTTAAAGTCATCCAATTTTTTTTGCATACTTTTCTAAGAAATTTCTAGTTAAAATCTTATCCGTACTATATCCTTTCAAATATATAACCTTATAAATTCCAAAAAATAATAGGTTGCATGAAAAAAGAAGTAATAATACTAGCAGTACTTTTCCTCCTCCCGCTTATCCTCGCAACAAACCTAGAAGTTGCAAGTAAACCCGTTCAGGCAAGTTTTGTAGCAGATATTAACGAGCCAGCAGTTTTTGATCTCACCATCAAAAATCTTGACAACCCCGATACCTTCAGTATATATTCGCTGGTTGGTGTTGATATAACTCCCAGCAGCTTCAAACTCCAAGCACAAGAAACAAAAAAAATAACGATTAAAATTTTACCGCAAGATTCACTTATCCAAAAAAGAGAACTCCCCCTAACCTTCATCTATAAAATAAAAGATTCAAAAGGAGACATTCAAGAAGAGTCGCTCTCAATAAATATCATCGGATTAGAATCCATGGTTTCTATAATTCCAGAAGAAATAAATCCTGAATCGCAGTCAATTCTTATCGACGTAAAAAACAATCTTAATCTTGATATACAAGCGCTCACCCTTGATTTTGATTCTGCTTTTTTTTCAACAAAACAAACCCTTGACCTCAAACCAAAAGAAACAAAAACACTCGAGATAACCCTTGATAAAGAGAAAGTAAAATCACTTAACTGGGGAAAATATTTGCTTAATACCCAAATGACCTTTAAGGGCAAATCAGTGCGCGTCGAGTCGCAAATTAATTTCCTAGAACAAGAAAACATAGAAACGACACAAAATAAAGAAGGATTTATTATTAATAGAAATGAAATAATTAAAAAGAATTTAGGAAACGTAAAAAGAACAGCAACGATACGAGTAGAAAAAGACATTATTTCCTACATTTTTACAACTTATTCAATTCCTCCAACTTCAATTCAAACGCAAGGATTAACAAAGACCTATCTCTGGGAAAAAGAACTTATCCCCAATGAAGAACTCGGCGTGGTAGTAAAAACAAATTGGTTTTTTCCGCTTGTTATAATCTTAATCATCGTTACTGGAATAATAGTTATTAAAAAATCAATGTATGATAGTTTAGAATTAAGAAAAAAAGTAAGTTTTGTCCAAACAAAAGGAGGACAATTCGCACTCAAGGTTTCACTCATACTCAAAGCAACAGGCTACGTCCAGCGAATAAAAATCGTCGACAAATTACCTTATCTGGTGGAGTTATACGATAAATTTGGAGCAGTCCCCCCAACACACATTGACCGCAAAAATAGAAGAATTGAATATGAAGTTCCCTCATTAAGTAAAGGAGAATCAAGAGTTTTCACCTATATTATTTACTCAAAGATTGGAGTAGTGGGCAAATTCGAACTTCCAAGCGCGCATGCAACCTACGAAAAAGAAGGAAAGGTAAAAGAAACAACCTCAAACAGATCTTTTTATATTCACGAACCAAAACAGAAAAAGTAAATTTATTTTTTTAATCCTTTTACAAATGCAAGCACCTGCGCTGCATGCCCTGCTGCTTTAACTGCTCCATACACTGTAACAATTGTAAGATTTTTATCAAGCACAAAAGTTACCCGATGATATCCCTCAAACTTTTTTCCCATAAATTGTTTTTCTCCATACACACCGTAGGCTTTCCCAACGCGATGATCACTATCAGACAACAGTAAAATATGCAAATTATTATTCGAGCAAAATTTTTCTTTACTTGCACTGTTCCCCCCAGAAATACCGATAACTTTACAATTAATTTTTGTAAACTCTTTTTCTAAGACGTTAAACTCGTTTGCCTCAATGGTGCACCCCGGGGTGCTATCCTTAGGATAAAAATAGATTACATAAAAATCATGCTGTAGTTTACCAAGCGTCCATCTTTTTCCATCTTTATCCTCTAAAGAAAAATCAGGTGCAAGCTTGCCTTCTTGTAGTTTCATACGTACCATAACACTCATCACATATAAAAATTTTATTAATTTCATAAGTATCTTTCAGGTAACTACCCAAACTTTAAAAACTCCTCTTTTCTCCTTATTTCAACCCCCGGTCGTATAACGGTTATTACAGGTGGCTGTAGACCACTTAAAGCAAGTTCGACTCTCGCCCGGGGGATGTAACCAATATTTATATTGAGAGATTACCATTTGAGTTACCAAATATTTATAAAATGGAATAACTCAATTTTCCTATGACAAAAGGAACGTGTGAAATCTGTGGTGCTTTAACTAAGCCCTGGTTCAAATTATGTTATGATTGTTCTATCAAAGAAAAACAAAAACCTAAATGCGAAGTTTGTGGAAGTGAAACACAAGAAGGACATAATTTATGTCTTGAACATTGGAAAGAAAAACAGAACGAGAAGGATAGCCTTAAAAAGATTGAATTTATTGAAAACAAAAAGAAGAAAGAGTTTCGTGAAAAATACGAAGGAAAATATGATTTTAATTGCATTCATTTTAAGTCAAAATCAGAAGTAATAATCTATTTATTTCTCACTCAAAACAATTTACATCCATTTTATGAAGAACCTATGAATTTCAATGGTCATTCATATCATCCAGATTTTATAATTGAAGATGGAGATAATACAATTATTTTAGAACATTTTGGTATGAAAGACGTTGAATATGCTAACACAATGAATGAAAAAATAGAAGGATACAAAAAATTATGTAAAGAACATAAAAATTTCCATTTTATATGGACTACCGAAGACGATTTAACAAACTTAAAAGATAAGCTAGGATCAAAATTGAATAAGACGCCACTTATAAAGCCGAGATGGAAATGAAAAGAAGAGTACGCTCTTTTATGGGATTTAGCTATGAACTCTTTAAGGAACAATTTAGAATTGATTATCTAAGAGCAACGAGCAACTAATTTTATACACACCGCAACGGCATTATTTTTAGCCATTAACCAATACCTTTAAATATTGGCTAGCCAATAATATTATTGGCATGCCAATAGATAGAATGAACACCTTAACTGAAACTGAAATGAAGATCTTAAGTAGTTTTTTCCCTGAAGGGAAAGAAATAACTCTCAAAAAAATAATGGAAAGAAGCGCATTTTCATATGAGCCGGTTTATAGAACTGTTAATCAGCTTGTAGATAAAAAATTAATTTCTGTTAAGAAATTTGGAAAAACGTTCGTCTACTCATTAGATTTCACAAAAGACGCTGTTAAGGTCGCATTTATTCTGTATGCAAATAAAAGGAAAGAAACTTTTAGCGAAAAGTATGGGAAAGTAGCAAGGGCTTTATCTAAAGTAGACGAAGAAGATATAGAGCTTTTAGCAGTCTTCGGAAGTTATGCAAAAGGGCATCCGAGAAAAGAAAGTGATGTTGATATTCTCGCCGTAAGCACAAAAAAAGATAAAGGTTTGAAGAGCTTACGACACGAAACAAATTTAGATTTTGCACCGGTTGTATTGCCAAAAACAGAATTTGCAAAAATTAAAGAAGAAAATGAAACGTTTTGGAAAGATTTGATTACTTATGTAATACTATTTAAGGGATATGAACTTTTTTATTATTATGCCTATGTAAAATGGAAAGGTCAATAAAATTTTATATAAACAAAGAGCTTCTCGTCAAAGAAGAGAGTATGATGCTTTACCTAAAAGAGAATGGTATAGACCGTCGGTAGAAGAAAACTTTGAGTTTGATGTGCAAACAGATACACCGTCTTCTAGAAAATATAATCTAATTGTTTTACATAGAGAAGTAAGTGATTATTTTCCAGGATTTAGAGTACCTTTTGATATAACCTATAAAGACGATACCATCAGCACCTGGAGAGTATGTTCTTCAAAACCTGGAGTAAAGATAGGTGAAAATCAAGGCAATTATATATCCAAAGGAATAAAGGCTTTTTTCAGGCGACATGAAAATCTAGCAAGCGCAAATACACTCACCTTTAGAGTTAATGAACCAGGAAAACGCTACGAGATAATAAATGCTCAACGATAATTTTTTTAAAAATATATACCCAATTTATCCACACTGTAGTGTCCGCTATTAATGTCCTCTCGATTATTTGAGTTGCTCATTGTTTTTATTCCTTTCTCATCTTTTCTTGGAAAGCTTGATAGGGAGTTCGGAGCTTTCCATTAGTAAGCCCTG
>Ga0209542_10002025_pt1 | contig 46412 bp, 40 predicted proteins | sample RifCSPhighO2_01_FD_184028 | JGI IMG/M metagenome (GOLD analysis project Ga0209542, IMG submission 184028) | Soil microbial communities from Rifle, Colorado - Rifle CSP2_plank highO2_0.1 (SPAdes) (version 2) | ecosystem: Environmental > Terrestrial > Deep subsurface > Rock core/Sediment ...
TCTGCATAAGATTGCAATATTTCCTTATTTATATCGTCAGACCTGCTCATATAAAGAAATACAACATTATCAGCGACTTCTTCATCGACTTTAACATATTTAACAACTATTTCTCTTGTTTCAGCATCATTTCGGCTTATGAAATCCGATGCTTGATTAAATGAGCTTATTGTTTTCTTAGCTAATTGTGGACTCTCTACAATAAATTTAGCAGAAATTAAAGCCACTCCTTGAGGATTATGATTTAATTGTTCAGCATAAATAGAACTATACAATTTCTTTGCATTTTCACTTTCTTTGCAAAGCTATTGCTGTTGTTGGCTCGTAAGCATGTAAAACATCAATAGAACCTCCATATAAAGCTGGTAATTGATTTGGTGGAACAATTTGTATAAATTCTATTTTTGATATATCTATATTATTATCAGATAAAAATTTCTTCAATAAATTTGTCGCTGTGCTTCCTGGAAATACTCCAATTTTTTTGCCTTCCAAATCTTCAAGATCATATTCGGTCAATTTGTCGCGTACGCCGATACCGCTCCAAGCGTGGATGGTCATACCGCCCATGTGGGTAGCGGCAATGCCGGTCGAAGCCGTCACGCCGACTTCGGCGCCGTTATCTCGCAGGTATTTTATATACTGATTAAGCAAATGAGTTTTACCGCTTCCGGCTGCGCCGGTAATAAAGGCGTTATGCCCCATTTTCAGAATTTCCAAGGCCTCTTTTTGAGTCATTTTAGAACCTATCTCACTAAAGACCGTTAATAATAAAAAATTAAATTACAATCGTTCCGATTATACGGTTTGGCTATCAAAAGTCCCAAATTTCGGCTGCAAATCCCTCATCTTTCGTCAACAGAGGTTTCTATGTTTCCTCAAGCTTCCTGATTTTCGCTCGAAATTTGAACCTTTTGATTAGCCATCTTTAGTGACATAGGTTCTTGATATCTTAAACCACTTACAATAAATAACCAATGACTAATGACAAAATAGTTAGAAAATCTATTCTATAATTCTATAGAATAGTAGAATGGACCCCATCACTGCTTACCTTTTTGCCGATTTGCTTCTTCCATCGCTTTCATCAGTTCCTCTTTGGAGGGTTTTCTATTCTCCTTCTCGGCCTTTTTCATAAGCTGACAAACTGGGCAATCGTCATATTCCTCAAACGGGACGTCCCCACGGGATTGAGAAATCAAAGAAATACCCTTGTCCAACGATTCTATTTTGCCGTTCTTAAAAACTTCAGGCATTTCCAGTTTTTGCTTCTTGACTATTTCCTCATTGACCACGCGAGAATTTACTTCCGAGAGCTCTTTCATCCTTTTTATGTCCTGCCTCGACGCTTTATCGACGCAAATTGGATCAAGCGAACCAATCTCGTAGACGCCATCGCCTTTCAACAATCGGCATACTACAAAACCGCCTTTTTTCGGAAAAATCGCCGCCGCGTCGCCTTTTACAACGAAACGGTCTCCCCCGTGAATCGCCTCGAGAACGACTTGATTATTTTTATCATTTGAAAAAACGCTGAAAAAGTCAAAAACAGAGCTGTCTCTCATTTCTTCAAAAATTTTAATCTGTTCCGCGGAAAAATTGAGCGGATTGGTCCGGCAAAAATAAGCAATAGGCGTTTCGCTCTGAAAGAGTTTGAAGTCAAAAAGAAACCAATCCAGAAAATGAGACATTGACGGTTCGGTTATAGGAGCGGAACCATTGAAATCATCCATTGACCGCATAATCTCCGCCCCGAACAAAAGGCGGTTATTGGGATGCATGAAATATTCAACGACCTGGTTTATTTTTTTGTATTTCATTTTTTAGTATTAAATTTTAGCATTATAAACAGCTAGATTTGCATTATCTCCGGCGCCAATCGACGCAGCGATTTTTGCAACCCTAAAAAGCTTTCATTATTTGAATCGGAAAGCGAGCTAAGATCATTCAGAGAGTTATCCAGATAAGAAAGAACCAATCGTAAGACTCTACCGGTATATTTTAAATCAAAATTGTTTTTTTCTATCTTGTTTTCAATTTCCCACCTATTGGACAATTGGCGATAAGTTTTAATCAAAACCGTATTTGAATACCAAATAAGATCGGCTCCGGCTTCAGTCAAGAGCCAGGAACTGTCTTTCTTTTCTGCCGTATTTATGACTTTCCAGACATTGTTGCGCCAGCGCGACACTTTTCTGTATAAAAGAAAAGTTTGAGGTTTGGGCGGCTCCCCGTAGTCATTAAGGTTTGTAATATCAATACCCATCCGTTCGGCATCTTTTTTGATTATCGCCAATGCCTCACTAAGACTTCGGCCGACATCTTCCATCACGAACTTGATATCGTCCGGGTCCTCTCCTTTCAATTCATGTCTCAGTCGATCCTGAGCGATCCTTTCGCATAGCGCGCAACTCAATTTACCACATGGAATTCTCTTCCATTGACAATCCAACCTCTGCATCATTTCTCTTTCTCCACCCTCAATTTTTACCAACCCGAGCTCTTCCAATTCTTTGTCCGCTTTTTTTAATTTTTCCACATTCTTGCTCATTTTTTAAAATTTCAAGATTAAACCGCTTATATCATAAGGAGATAATACAATATATAAATCATGTTTCTAAAACATCCTGTGCATAACACATATACCACCACGATACGATCGCATTATAGTGCTGTATGTTATTATATTTCTTATATGCGCATTATTTCATGGAATGTAAATGGTATAAGAGCGGTCGTGAAAAAGGGCTTATTTGCGCCTTTTATTGAAAAATACCAGCCGGATATTTTATGTTTACAAGAAACCAAGGCCGAAAAAGGCCAAGCGGTGATTGATTTACCAGAATACGAGGAATATTGGAATTCGGCCCTAAAGAAAGGCTATTCTGGAACGGCGATTTTCACTAAGACCAAACCATTAAGTGTTACCAACGGTTTTCTGGATAAAATATCTAAAAAATATCTCGCTAAGGCTGATAAATACGGTGATTCTACAACCGAGGGTCGGGTTATTACAGCCGAATATAAGGATTTTTTCGTTGTTACAGTCTACACGCCGAATGCCAAAGATGATTTGAGCCGGATACCGCTTCGGCATAAGCAATGGGACCCGGCCTTTCTCGCCTATTGCAAAGAATTGGAAAAAACTAAGCCTGTAATTTTTTGCGGCGATTTGAATGTTGCTCATACTCCGGATGATTTGGCGCGGCCAAAAGAAAATGACGGCATGAAGGGTTTTACAAAAGAAGAACGCGAAGGTTTTCAAAAATTCATTGACGCCGATTTTGTAGATACTTTTAGAATTTTTCATAAAGGCAACGGCTACTATACTTGGTGGTCGCATTTTGCAAATGCTCGCGAGCGAAATGTTGGTTGGAGGATTGACTACTTTTTAACATCTTCAAGTCTAAAGGACAAAATTAAAAAAGCTGAAATTTTGCCGGAAATACTAGGTTCGGACCATTGCCCTATCAGTCTAGAGTTGGAAGTATAAAGTTAAAAGTTGAAAGTAGAGCTAGAAATAAGGGTTTTATAAAGGACAAATTATTATAAACATAAAGGACAGTTATCCACTCCTTGTCCTTTACGTGTCCTTTATACGCGGTATAATATTAGGTAGTCTTGGTTTTAGTTTCCTCTGAAACTTTTAACCGGGTATATGGTTCTTTCGATAACAGGGCAAGAATAAAGGAGCATGAAACTCCTTAATTTGAAGACAGCTAGTATTCAAGCGAGAAGGGCAACCCATTAAGCAAAAATTTTGGGCGTTGTCACACTTCTGCCTAGCTGATTACAGCTCGTCAGTTCTCTTTCAAAAACCGCCTTTGGCGGCCCTCTCCGAATTTTTTAGTTCTTTTATGGTTAGTGTGAGGCCCGTTTCAGGCGGTTTTGCTTTGGTCGTTTTTTTTAATCTTACAACTTTCAACTATTTAACCCAATATTTTTTTCGAATAATTTCAATCTCTTTATCTTCTTCTTTTTCTCTTTTTTCCTTAGCTCCATCACCGAGTTTTTTCAAATCAGTATCGCTCAATTTAGCCATATTTTTAGCCATATTTTCGAGATCGCCTTTAATGTTTTTTTTAGGGTCATCAAGGACTTCTTGAAGGAGGGCGTTAAGAATATAGCCGATTTTAGGTCCCGGCTGAAGGCCTGTCGCTTTCATAATTTCACCGCCGTCAATGGCAAGCATTCCGACTGATATGGGATCGCGTAAAACTTCCTCAATCATTGATTGATATTTACGGAGCCTATAAGGGCTTTCTTTGGGTACGCCGGTGCCTATCCGGTCGCACATTCGGACCTGCATCAAGTCCCAAATATTTTCCGGACCGACTCTAGTCACGATTCTTCGGACTGCCGATAGAGTTATCTGCTCTGTGTCTGAAAAGAACATATGCCAACGGACAAGTTTTGAAGTTTTATCGATTTCTTTTTTGGAAAATCGCAGGCGTGACATCGCCTTAGCGGTGATTTTGGCTCCCGCCATATCGTGTCCGTGAAAAGTCCAATCATTTTTCTCTTTTGACCACAATCTGGTTGCCGGCTTGCCGATGTCATGGAAGAGTGTGGCCAGTCTGACATCAAGGGTCCACTTTTTCTCGGCGCTATGTTGGAGAGCGCGCAAAGTATGCTCCCAAACATCATAGGAATGGGCTTTATTTTGATCAACACCTATACCCTCTTCAAGTTCCGGAGCAATATATTTTATAAGGCCGAGTTTTCGGCAGAGATTTAGTCCCATCATCGGATTGTCTGACATTAAAATTCTAATGAACTCATCGCGGATTCTTTCAGCGGCGATTTTTTCCAAAAGAGAGACTGTTGTGCCTATGGCCGCTTCAGTTTTCGGATCAATTGAGAAACCAAGTTCGGTGGTAATCCGGACCGCTCTTAATATCCGCAAGGCGTCTTCGCTAAAACGTTCTATCGGCTCGCCCACGGCTTTTACAACACCGGTTTTTAGATCTTTAATACCCGTCGTCAAATCTATAATATAGGCTCTATATAAGCCTTTTTTACCCTCTTTACCGATAATTTTTAAGGCGACGGCGTTTATTGTAAAATCTCGTCGCTTCAAATCGTCCTCCAGCCGACCGCTAAATGTTACTCGATCAGGACGACGATTGTCGGAATATTTTTCTTCCAATCGGTAAGGGGTCACCTCAACAACTTTTAGAGTTTCGTCTGTTGCCTCGTCGTTTACCACTCCGACTGTGCCGTATTCATTTTCATAAAAAGTATTTTTAAATGAGGCGATGATTTGTTCGGGATTGGCGTTAGTTGTGATATCCCAATCTTTCGGTTTTCGTCCAAGAATAAGATCACGAACGCAGCCGCCTATGAGATAGGCTTCAAATTTTTTTTCTTCCAGCGTCGAAGCTACACTCGCGACTTCTTCCGGAATAGAGAAAGTAACCACTGTCTCCCCTGCTTCTTTTTGTAAAGCTTTCATCAGGTCAATTCTAGAACATCTTTCAAAATATTCATAATTCTTATATGATTAACTTCTGCCCCTGTGGTTACCCCATAGTAGAGCAAGGCTCACTACGGGGCGAGAAGTGCCGAAACATTGTCTGCATAGGATACATAGTTTTGTGGTTATTTTTTATATTTGCCCCTGTGGTGAAATGGATATCATGACTGCCTTCGAAGCAGTTGTTGCAGGTTCGAGTCCTGCCGGGGGCATATAGCAAAATGGGACATCCGAGAAAGCCGATTTATCGGCTTTCGGGCAGGACGAGAAAAGCTTTTCCCATATTTGCCGGAGGCAAATGGGAAAGCTGTACTGAACCCGTAGGGTTCGAGTCCTGCCGGGGGCATAGAAATATTTTTTATCTCACATTTTAATATCTTTTACATTATCCACAATCGAAGTACTGTCGTATGTATATATAATGTATCATTACTAAATGAGAATTGATAAAGAGGTTGCAGTAAAATTGAGGAAAATGGGTAAGAGTTATAACGAGATAAAAAAAGAACTTGGCGTGCCCATAAGCACTCTCTCAGATTGGTTTCGTGATCAGAAATGGTCTAATAGTATCGCTACCGAACTTTCAGAGAGGGTTAAGATACAGTCAATTATCAGACTGGAGAGTTTAAATAAGGTTCGGGGCGAAAACCTTATTCGGGTATATAAAGACGTACAAAATGAGGCCTCAAAAGAATTTGAGGAATTGAAGTATCACCCATTATTTGTTGCTGGTGTAGTAATCTATTGGGGGGAAGGGGACAAAGCGTCAAAAAATAATTTCAGAATTTCAAATTCTGACCCGCTTATGGTAAGATTATTTTTAGATTTTTTAAGAAAGGTCTGCCGAGTTGACGAGGGCAGAATAAGGGCTAATATATTGGTTTATCCGGATATCGATAGTTCCGAAGCATTAAAATTTTGGTCTCAAAAAATAGGTTTAAGCAAAAATCAATTTACTAGACCGACTATAATAGTAGGTAGACATAAGACCAGGAAAATTCATTACGGGATTTGCGTTCTTACTTACTCAAGCACTTTCTTGAAAAAGAAAATGATGAATTGGATCGAGTTATTGTCAGAAGATTTTATTAAGTTTTAATATTGCGGGTGTGGTTTAGTGGTAAAACAGGATCTTGCCAAGATTCAGTCGGGAGTCCGATTCTCCCCACCCGCACAGATTTAAGAAGGTAACTTCTCGTTAAAAATTTGAATTCCATACAAAAAGGACCGCGATCTAAAACTGTGGATAACTATGAGGATAAGTGTATAAAGGACAAGATGAAAATTGTCCCTTAAATCAAAAAAACCTTATTTATCAACATATTTCCATAAAAAGCATAAAGGACAGAATTTTATGAATTACTCTTTACAAGTCGGTGTAAAAGTTGTATTGAAAGATGAACAGGGTAGAATTTTACTCCTAAAACGTTCACAAGATAAATACAAAAATGTAAAGGATACTTGGGATATCCCAGGTGGCCGAATTAATGCAGAAACCGGTTTGATTGAAAATTTAAAAAGAGAGGTTTCAGAAGAAACAGGAATGGCCCTTGATCCAGAATCTCTGAAGTTACTGGGTGCTCAAGACATATTTCACGGTGAGAATAGTCACGTTGTACGCATTACTTACGAGGGTAAGGTTTCAGGTGAAACTATACTTTCTGATGAACATAGTGAATTTAAGTGGTTAAGCAAGAATGATACTCTTAAAATCGATGGCCTGGATAAATATCTAAAAGAAATTTTGGAAAATAATTTTTAATTAGTTTCATGTGAAAAGAATTGAAGGTGATAAAAAAATAGGAAATGAAAGCGGGAGATTGGGTGAAGAAATTGCCTGTAAGTTTTTGGAGGAGAAAGGTTTTAGAATGATTGATCGAAATTACAGAAAAAAGTGGGGAGAGATCGATATTATCGCAAAAAATGGCCTAAAACTTCACTTTATTGAGGTAAAAGCTGTTTCATGTGAAATTCCAAAAATGCTAAAAAACGACGTTACACATGAAACCTCCGATAAATACAGGCCGGAAGATAATATTCATCCATGGAAATTGAAACGACTAGCAAGAACAATTCAAAGTTATTTAATTGAAAACAATGTTTCAGATGAAACGTCGTGGTGTTTCGATGCTATAACTGTAAAAATTGATAAGAAAAATAGGAGGGCTAAAGTCTTAATTCTAAAGGACATAATCATTTAAAATAAAGGACAAATTCTAAAGGACATGTCCTTTAGAATTTGTCCTTTAGAAAAAATCATTTGTGTGCTAAGATTTTCGAGTTGTTTTTATCGGGGTGTAGTATAGTGGCAGTATGCATGGTTCTTGCCCGATCATCTTTTATAACGGGGCGTAGTATAGTGGTAGTATACACGCTTTGGGAGCGTGAGGTTCGAGTCCGATTCTCGACGCCCCGAAGAGTAAAAAAGATGAGCGGGTGAAGGAGCATGAGGTTGGAGTTCGATTCTCCACACCCCGAACGCAGTGAGAGGAGTGAGCAAGAAAACTGCTTTGCTTGCGTTCAGAATCGAAAGGATTTTCTATATTGAGCGACCTAAATTTTTTACGAGCAATGCGAGTTTAAAAATTGGAAGTACTCTTGTGGCGCAGAGCGAAATGAGAAAATCACCTGGCTACGTGGTAGCCGATTCTCCACACCCCGAACGTTATAAAATTTTATGGAAAAGAAATTTCAAAGGAAAATTGAAAATTTTTCTTGCGACAATTGCGGGTATTTTGTTGAGGGAAATGGTTATACAAACCACTGCCCAAAATGCCTATGGAGTAAGCATGTGGATATTAATCCCGGTGATCGCGCAGGTAAGTGCGAAGGGCTTATGGAGCCTGTTGCCGTTGAAAAGGGAAGAGAAGGTTACGATATCATTCATCTATGTAAACGCTGCGGTAAAAAACAGCGTAATAAGGCGAATAAACTCGATGATTTTGATATTTTGGTAGAAACATCGAGGAAATTAGGTAAATAATAATCATTTGTTATCCACTAATTAAATCGTACAGCAGACAATAGCGTGATATGATGTATTTGTGAGATCGAAAAGTATTCGTGAAAAAAGCTTAATTTTAAGAAAAAATGGCTATTCCTATGCCTTTATTTCAGAAAAAACAGGTATCAGTAAGAGTACCCTAAGCGATTGGTTGCATAGTATTGATTATCACCCGAATCAGGAAATGATTGATAAAATCGGTAAGGCGCGAGCGGCATCCGGCAGGGCAAAACATCTACAGAAGATTAAAACTATCGAAGAGGCTGGAAATATTGCAATCTCGGATGTCGGAGCACTTAATCAGAGAGATTTATTTATGCTCGGAATAGGTTTATATATAGGTGAGGGCAGTAAGACTCATAATAATATAAGAGTAATTAATTCCAATCCGGAGATAATAAAGCTTGCCATAAAATGGTTTATGAGTGTTTGTGGGCTAAAAATAGAAAATTTTTCAATACTGATCCACACTTATCCGGATAACGACATAGATAAATCTTTAAGATACTGGTCGGATAAAACAGGTGTTCCTATTTCTCAATTTTCAAAGACTCATATTGATTATCGTATGGATAAAAAATCTTTCAAATATGGAAAATTACCTTATGGAACAGCTCATTTATCAGTAAGAAGTAGGGGAAATAAAGAATTTGGAGTCAGATTATCAAGAAGAATCCTTGCATGGATTGAAATAGTTTTGCATTATTACTGACAAAGCGGACGTCGTATAATGGTAGTACGATTGCCTTCCAAGCAGTAAGCGCGGGTCCGATTCCCGCCGTCCGCACCAATAAAAACAAAAAACCGCTCTAGAAGCGGTTTTTTGTTTTAAAATAAGAATGGAATTCTTATTTTACAGCGTCCTTCAAAGCCTTTGCTGCTCGGAATTTAGGCACTTTCATAGCTGGAACCTGAACAGATTCGCCTGTTCTAGGATTGCGGGCGGTTCTTGCGGCGCGGGCTTTAACCGCGAAAATACCAAGTCCGGCGATTGAGACTTCCTCTCCTTTTTTCAAAGATCCGACAATTGTGTCGATGACAGTGTCAACGACCTGTTCCGCCTGAACCTTTGTGCCGCCAAGCTTCCCATGAACGGCTTCTACAATACTTTGTTTGTTCATTGTAAAAATAATAATTTATAAATATGTTGAAAAACGTGCACGTTTTTCGACCTTTCCCAGTAGTAGATTTTTAACTCTCGGCCAACGGCCGCCTGGAAGGCAGGCCGAAAATTCACTACTGGATTTACTCGGCGACCTTTTAGCTCGAGTATTCAATAACATTATATATTAAGGCTTATTTTGAGCAATGGCCTCATTTTTATGAAATCAAATGAACATTTTGTAAATATAAAGGCTTGCCCAGCATTTATTTTTGTTTGCTAGCATTGGTTTTTCTTTACAGAATAAGAGCTTTTATGGATACTGTTTATAGAAAAGCTCGATTTATGAAAAACCGATACCGTCCAAAAAACAATAAGGTGGCAACCGGTCATTTCCCAGGCACAACCAACTTTGGAGGAAGATCCTTTGTTGTCGCCACTGAAGCTGAGGTCAGCGCTCTGCCTTCCGTGGAACGCCGTGATGGCAGTGGCCATGATTTCATTAGGCTTTACGGCGATTTCGTTGAGGTCTTGAACTCTGAAAATGGCCATTTTGTCGGCCAATGGGTTCAAGGATTGACGGTGCAGTCCGGCAATAACGGTAAAAAGCTTTTTCCAAGGAGCAAAACTCGGCCCCTTACTCGCGATGAGGTTGGCCGATTGGCGGAAATAATCGATACACTGTCGCCCTCAAGGCTTCAATTGGCGATTGACGATTTGTTTCCAGAGGTTCTGCAGACCGTAGATGAGGACGGTTCAATGTAAACATGAAGCCGCCGAACCACAAAATGGTTCGGCGGCGTTTTTCTTTTTACATGTTTTAGAGTTATCTGGCGTACTCGATTACTCTGGTTTCTCGAATTACATTTACTTTAATTTCACCTGGGTATTTAAGTTCCGATTCGATCCTTCTTGCTATGTCTTGAGCGATTTTTTTGGCGTCCAAGTCGGTAACATCAGTCGGCGTGACAAAAATCCTTATTTCCCGGCCGGCCGATATTGCGTAAGCTTTTTCGACACCCTTAAAGGAAGTGGCGATTGTTTCCAGCTCTTCAAGACGTTTTAGATAATTTTCCACAGTATCTCGGCGAGCGCCGGGGCGGCTGCCTGAAATAGCATCGGCGGTTTGAACAATCATTGCTTCCGGCGTTTCATAAGGATATTCACCGTGATGGGCCTGCATCGCCTTGATTACTTCTTCAGATACGCCGAATTTTTGCAATATTCTCCGGCCGATTTCAACATGGGTTCCTTGGACTTCATGGTCGACAGCTTTACCGATATCATGGAGGAGCGCTCCGGTCTTAGCTACAGCTACGTTTATACCTAATTCTTGGGCCAACATACCGGCAATATGAGCGGCTTCAATTGAGTGCTGAAGGACATTTTGGCCGTAGCTTGTTCTGAAATGTAATCGGCCTAAGATTGAAAGCACTCTTTGGTCAAGGTTCAAGACGCCGCACTCATAAGCGGCTTGGCTGCCTTTTTCCTTGATGATTTTGGCGATTTCAGCCGTTGCTTTTTCAACCGCACCCTCAATTTTAGCCGGCTGGATTCTGCCGTCTAGAATCAAGTTTTCAAGAGCGACGCGGGCGATTTGTCGGCGGACAGGATCAAAAGAGGAGATAGTAATAGCACCCGGCGTATCATCGACGATGATTTCAACCCCAGTCGCTCGTTCGAAAGCTTTGATATTCCGGCCTTCTTTGCCGATGATTTTTCCTTTAAGTTCGTCATTTGGAATGGAAACCATCGTGGTTAGAATATCCGGTGAAACAGAGTTGCCAAGGCGCTGAATGGCGGCGGTTAGAATTTCTTGGGCTTTCTTTTCGAGACGTTCTTCGCCGTTTTGATCCATTTTTTGAAGACGGGCGAGAATATCTTCTTCGAATTTTTGTTCAGCTACCGAAATAAGCTGATTCTTGGCATCTTCTTCCGATAGTTTGGCGATTTTTTCAAGTTCAACTTGCTTATCTTTCTCCATCAAGTCCACTTTTTCTCTAATTCTCTTGACCTCGGCGATCTTATTTTTCAAATCCTCGACTTCTTTATCGATATCGGTCTGTCTTTTGTCCAATAGGTCCTCCTTTTTAATCAGACGTTCCTCCTTTTCCTTTACTTTGTCCTCTTTTTCTTTAATTTCTATTCGAGCTTCTTTTAAAGTGGCGGCCGCTTGGTTTTCAGCGCCAAGAATAATTTTTTTACCCTCTTCCTGAGCCTTAACCATGAGCCCTTTTATTTCGAGCTCCATCGAGCCTTTCTTGCCGAGAGCGATAATAACTCTAAGGTAATAGCCAATAGCCACTCCGGCTACAAGTGCGGCTCCTCCCAACAGTGCGACTAGTTTTAATGACATGGCGAATTTATTCGCCTTCCTATACGCTTAACATCTCCAAGATAAGATTGGCTTTAGTGACAATTGAAAAATGTGAAAAACACGCAGTCACGTTCGGTGTAATCAGGGATGAATTGTAAGGAAGTAACGAAATCATATTAAATGTTAATATGACAATCGTACAACGCTAACACAAAAAACGCAAGACCCGCTTTAGGGATTTTAGGTTTTAAGCCTTATTATTATAAGGCTTAATTTGTCAGGTTTTCCAAAACCTTATCTATTACACCGTACTTTTCGGCTTCCGGGGCATCCATATAATAATCTCGCTCAACATCTTTGTTTATCTGGTCAAGAGGCTGACCGGTATTTTCCGAAAGAATTTTATTTAATTTGGCTCGAATTTTTATAATTTGTTTGGCTGTGATTTCAATATCGGTCGCTTGGCCTTGGGCGCCGCCTAGCGGTTGATGGATCATGATTTCAGCATTTGGGAGAGCGTGACGTTTGCCCTTTTTGCCGGCTGATAGGAGAACGGCGGCGCCTGATGCGGCCATGCCGATGCAATAAGTGGCCACATCGTTTTTTATGTGATTCATCGTGTCTAAAATGGCGAGGGTTGAAGAAACCGAGCCGCCCGGGGAATTGATGTAAAGCGAAATATCCTTTTTCGGGTCTTCGGATTGGAGGAATAGGAGCTGAGCGATGACGATATTGGCCGTGTCGTCGTCAATCGGCCCGCCGAGGAAAATGATATTTTCTTTCAAGAGGCGAGAGTAGATATCATACGCTCGTTCGCCAAATTGTGATTTTTCGATAACTGTGGGAATTAAGTTCATATTATTTTTTAAAATAATAAACGATGCCAATATACGAATGTTTACCAATGATACGAAATAAGGACGAGGAAAGTATAGCAAAATGTTCTTTAAATTGACAACGGCCATTCAAAGCATAAACTTAATTTAGTCGCTCGAAGTTTTCAACCATAAAGGGTCTATGACTGATGTTCAGAAGAGTGGTTGGTCCAGGTTAATCGTAATCCTGGTTGCGATTATCATCGGGCTTTTACCGGTGATGCTCTCCGTTTCGCCGAAAGGGTTTTGGTTCTATATTGTGCAGGCGGCAGATGCGTTTGTCTGCATTTTAATAATCATCAATGTTGCCTGCGATGACTGACCTCCGGCTGTTCGGAGGTTTTTTCTTGATTAATACATCTCGATTATATATTCTACTTGTATGCGCTTTAACCGCTTTTATATAAACCAGAGAATCGACCGGAAAGTTTCTATTTCCGACGAGACGCTTATTCATCAGTGGCGAAATGTTTTTAGGATGAAAGACGGCGATGAAATCGTCATATTCGATGATTCGGGGTTTGAATATCGAGCGCGATTTTTGGAATTAGGTAAAAATAAAGCGGAACTCCAAATTTTAGAAAAAGTTAAAAATGAAATTGTTCCAAAAAGGGAAGTGGTTTTGTATCAGTCGCTCATCAAAAAAGATAATTTTGAGTGGATTGTCCAAAAAGGAACAGAGCTCGGAGTTTCCGAATTTGTGCCGATAATTTCTGAACGTAGCGAAAAAAAGGCTTTAAATATGGACCGTTTGAATATTATTGCCAAAGAAGCTAGCGAGCAGTCGGGTAGGGCACAGCTTCCAAAAATCCACGAACCTAAAAAACTTTCAGAACTTTTAGAAAATTTTAACGGAAACGGAATCGCTTTTGACTCGTCGGGGAAAAATTTTCAATTTTCAATTCCCAATTTTCAATCAATTTCCAATATTTCAATTTTCATAGGACCGGAAGGAGGATGGACCGAACATGAATTAAAACTTTTCAAGTCAAAAAATATCCCCATAGTTTCCTTGGGTAATATGACGCTCCGCGCAGAGACAGCGGCAATCGCGGTAGCGTCTATTTTGCTACTTTAATTTCTTTATCAATTTCTTTCGCTCTCTGCCAAGCGAGTTCGTAGATTTTTTTCATCGCATCGGCGATTTCTTCGCTCTCAATAATTATTCCTAATTTTTCCCGCCAAGAAGCAATCATTACTTTGTTATTGTAGATGTTTATTTCGGGTGAGAAGTAATATTTATCCGGCGGAACAAAAGCAATCTCTCTTTTTTCTTCCGTATCATGTTGCCCGCGCTCTTCACCTGTCGGAGTTTTTGGAACGATTGCTCGAATAGCGATGCCTTTTCCGGCACGACGTTTGTAGTAGGCAGGGAAGTAGTTAGGCAGACCTTTATGCATATCATCGACGTTTGCGTAAGCGCGAATCGGCTCTGTTGAAGTCAAAGTATCTTCGTAAACATGTTTCAAACCGTCAGCTCCTTCATAGAATTTGATTCGTGGGCGATTTTGAGTGGCATAAACTCCTAAAAGTTGGGGCATCAGCTCTTCAGCTTTTTTTATTCTCGATTCCGCATTCGTCGCTTCTTTTTTTAAATGCTCAATAACTGACATCGGCGGTTCGGCTGCGTATTCAGACTTTGGCTCTTTGCCGGAAATATTTACCACACCTTTATTTATTAATGACCCCAAAATGTCATAGCCGGTAGTGCGATTAATTCCAGCTTTTCTTGATATTTGCGACACCGTTCCTTTGCCCAATTCCAAAAGAGCGACGTAGACATTCGCTTCTTTTTGACTAAAGCCAAAATTTTGAATAGCGAGCATTAATTCATTGTTTTTATCTTCCATCTTTAAAGTCTATACCAAAACTGATAATGTGTCAATTTTTTTCCACAAAAATATCGCAATATTCCTAAATATATTGATAAATAAGGTTATATTGATTATTTTTCTGACGATTTATATTGACAATTATTAAAAATAATGCTATACTTATATCAGAAAGATGGAGTAAGTTCTTTGAGAACCTGCTTGCATCAAAATAATCAACAACCAAACAAAAGGCTTATCAATGAAAAGAATGCATGTAAAGAAAGTGATTGGCATTAGCTCAGAAACTTCAGATGCGTGGTTTATGAATGACGAATCAATCGAGGAATTTATGCATGATAGGTATTTTAAAACGGAACGCGGCTCGGAAGTTCCAGGATTAAGTTTCATACCCACAGGTCGTGTAGATGTTCTTGTCTATGTAAACGAAGAATCCCGGGAGTACACATTGGTTCTGGGTTATGCCGACGACGAAGTAACTTTTGATGTCGGGGTGATTTCTGAAGAGCCAGTTATCTGTGGGGCTGAATACTCTCTCCGTTTATCAGGAATATATCTTCAAGACGGCAGGGTTGTTTGTGAAAATTAATACTTGTTCAAGCGGGTCCGGTATAAGTTTCGGAGGATTTACACTAAAAAATCCTCCTCTGTATCGAGATGTGTTATCTCGACCGATGATTCCGAAAGGATGAAACAGATGTTCTTTGACAAATAAATAGTCCTCTCGATAAAACGCAACAGAAAGAAAAACAAATGAAAATACTTCCACTACCAACGGACGATACTGACATCCATAAGTATGCTTTGTGTGCAATAGCACATATGAATCATGATATAGAACAAGGCGTGATTCAAAACAAACCAGAAGAAATGCAAAAATTACTGAAAGGTTATATCGAAACTTATGTTAGAGATTTCCAGTGTCTCTCATTGCTAGCGCAAAAACATGGAGTCGCCGAAGTTGAAAAACTTCGGTCCGAATTCAAATCGCTCCCGTTTATCGAAAAAATGCGATGCATGGGAAACAGAGCATTTCTTGTGCCCGGTACACCGGCACGCAAGATTTGCAACTTTCTACTCATAGAAAGTTTGGGAATTTTCGACACTGCTCTAGGGCTTTCCGGAGCTGAACAGAGAAACGAGTGGTTGGACGCTCTCACGGATTGCGGTTTCGGTGGAAGTGTAATGACCTCCGCTTATAACCGAGGAAGCATCTGGAATATCGCACAGACAGGGGAATTGGATGTCATACTTCTCGACGACAATGACGGGTTTTCGTCGAAGGTCGGCTACATGTGCAATTTGCGAGACGAGCTAGTGAAGTTGGGAATGAAGTCCGTGCAGTGCTTTTCGCACGGACCTTACTCAAACTCAATTGGATCGCCAGAAATCAGGCTGCGTAAATTCGCTGATGAATTCTTTCCCCTCAATCAGGAACGGCAGTAGGACTGCCAAACGCTCTTGGAGAATAGCGTAAACAAACTCCGGCCCCGCACGAGTAATCGGCGGGGCTTTTCTTTGCATCAGGTTTTTAGAGGTCAGACCTCAAACTTCAAGAGAGGTCTGACCTCGGGGGAGGGTTCGATTTTGAGTTATTGATTTCCCAAAAATTCAAAAACTTTTTCGTTGCCGAGCATGCGCTCAATGTAAGCGCGGGCATTTTTTTGGTCTATGTCTTTATGATGTTCCAAAAGATGTTTCATTTCATGGTCCACTTTTTCTTTATCGGCTTCGATTTTTTCCAACTTTCTGATTTCGGCGAGGATTAAGTTTACTTTAGCGCGCTTTTCGGCCGTCCCGCGCCAATCTTTCCGGATTTCCTCGATAGTTTTCTTGGTGCTTTTTACATAATCGTCAAAAGACAAACCCATTCTTTTAACATCGGCTTCAAATTCGGCTTCCATTTTATCGACTTCGTCGTCAATAATGATTGCCGGAAGAATGCCGTCGGTTTTTTTCAAAATCTCTTCAATGATTTCCAAGCGCTGTTTTTCTTTGGCTTTGGTTTTTTTCTCTTCCAAAAGATCTTTGGAAACACGCTCGCGGAGTTCGGCGACAGTTTTTCCGCCACCGACTGAAACGGCGAATTCATCGGTTAAAGCCGGCAATTCTTCATCTTTTATTTCTTTTTCGGCGTTAGGATTTACGGCTCGATAAGCGTATTTTCGGAGGCGCAGAATCGCTTCATCAATTTCTTTTTCCTCAACTTTTTCTTCCGGAGATTTCTTTTTATTTTTTGCCGAGGCGATTGTCTTGTAGTCGGGGAGGGTCAGTTTTGGCCGGAGCGAGATGAACAGGGAAAGTTCAACGGGATTCCCTGGCACGGCCTTTTTGATTGTGATTTTCGGAAAGGCTATGGCCTCTGGCGCTTCTTTTTCAAGGATTTTTACGATATTGTCGTTTAACCAGTCGTTTATTGTTTCCTCCAGTACTCCGGCTTCACCGAGTTTTTCCATAACAGCTTTTTCCGGGACATGGCCTTTGCGGAAGCCTTGGATATCGGCCTTGGCACCTATTCTCTTTAAAGTTTTTATTTTAGCTGAATTTAAAGTCTCGACACTTATTTCAAGCTCGAGTTCTTTGGCGCATTCTTTTTCCAGATTTGTCGTTTTTTTGATTGTATATTCAGACATTGTAAGAAGGCAGCTTGCCCGTTAACTTTTTAAAAATTTTTAAACAAGTAATTTCGTGTTAATCTATCACATTTTTCAAAAAAAGAAAGCATCAGAAAATTTCCCTTTTGGCCTTAAAATTTTTCTGATTCCGACTAGTGAGGAGCGGAATGGAAATTTCCTATTTCCATTTCGTCCGAGCGACGTCGGAATATTGTATTCGTTTATATTACCTTATTACGACAGAGCGAGGATATATTTTTACGAATTGTCCGCAGACGATTTGCTTGGCTGTTTCGGCAAAATCGCCGAGTAGTAGAAAACCGGCCGCGGGAGCCGGTTTTCGATTTTCGTAAAAATGATGCTCGAGCGGTTTTTAGATATTCTCGGTGTCAATCTCAATATCCGGAGTGTTCATCAAGTCTTGCTCGAGACTTCCGATGTCATCGCTTGAAGACAGGGCGGCGGCCGGTTGTTCGTCAACAGGGGCACCTTCTTGTTTATTAAGAGTCCCGCCCCAGAAATAAATCGCACCAATCACCAAAATTACGATCACGATGATTGAACCTATAAGAGGCCCCATAGAACCCTTTTCCTCCTTTTGGGGCGCTGGTGTTCCTTGAGGAGGAATAGAGACCGGATTCGGATTTTGGTTAGGAATCGGATTCATATTTTGTTGGAAGTTTTCCATTGTTTTTTGTTTTTTTAATTATTAATTATTTTCAGGAGTCGTCGTGGCAGTTTTCGGTCCGAGACCTTTTACAAGGCCAATAGTGTGACTGGTCGCTTCTCTGGCGGCTTTGGCGACATCCTGCGTGGTTTTTAGGATGGCTTTGAACGAGAGAACGTCAGTTGAAGTGGCCGAATCACTTTCGGCGATGGCCGCTCTGGCCATTTCAATAGCGGTTAAGGCGGCGCCGGCCTTTTCTTCGGCATTGAGCAAAGAAGCCTCGGCCTCGCTCGTGTTTTCACCGGCTTCTTTCAGCTTGTTGATTCTGGTCTCAATTCGGCCGTTGATATCTATGATGCGATTGACTGCGGCCTCCAAGTTGTCGAGCGTTCTGCTTATTCTTTCGCCTGCCGATTGGGCAATCTTCTTGCGGGCCTCTTCTTGGAAAGCTTGCCTCTGCTCTTTTAAGGATTCACGCTTTTCCTCCATTTCCTGTTTTAATTGTTCTCGTTTTTCCTTGATATCTTGCTGCAATTGCTCCCTTTGAGCTTTCAAAGCAGCAATGGCTTCCGGCCGGTCTTCTTTGCTAACCGTCCTCAATGTTGTTGTGGCATTGCCGATGAAAGTTTTGCGTTCAGTTTTGATTTCCTGATTGGTCGTTTTGATATCATTTTTAATTTCTTCCCGAATCGGTTTCACAGTGTTCGCTTTAAATTCCGCCCGATCCTCGCGGACTTCTTTGACAGCATTCAAAATCGGCCGTTTTACGGAATCATCGGAAGCGTCGGTTGTTGATTGGGCCGTTACGTTGCTTAATCCTGCGGTCAGCCCTATTAATAAAGCAAAGATAAAATATATTTTAGGCATTTTATTTTTTTAAATTGATAATCTAGAGAAATCTTTTAATTTTTTTCGGGCGATACCAAAAAAAGATAGATATCAAGTATCCATTAGCATTATATAACCAAAGCCGCTCCGAGTGAAACTCGGAGCGGCTGTTGATATCTTTTTTATTTGCTAGACCAGTAATCCAACAATAAGTAACGCAACTATATTGAGAATTTTAATCATGGGGTTAATGGCCGGTCCAGCCGTATCTTTGTATGAGTCGTCGTCCGCTTGGGTCGGACTCCTCAAGAACCCTCGGTTCTCGACGCTCGTCCGCCGTTAAGCGGACTCGCTGCTTTCCTCCACGGGAAACTCCCGTTTCCCGACCCCTTCCCAGACCCATAACAAAGATACCTCTTATACCAATAATCCAACAATAAGTAAGGCAACGATGTTTAAAATTTTAATCATCGGATTGATTGCAGGCCCGGCGGTATCTTTGTATGGGTCTCCTACGGTGTCGCCGGTAATAGCTGCTTTATGAGCATCAGAGCCTTTTCCGCCATAGTTTCCTTGCTCGATAAATTTTTTGGCATTATCCCAAGCGCCGCCGCCCGAAGTCATTGAGATGGCGACAAAGAGTCCGGTGATTATGCTGCCCACAAGCAATCCGCCCAAGGCGACCGGTCCAAACAATAGTCCGACTAAAATTGGCGTTAGGACCGGAATGAGTGCCGGCACGATCATTTCTTTGATAGCGGCCGCGGTCACAATCCCGACGGCTTTAGAATAGTCAGGCTTAGCGGTTCCTTGCATTATGCCTTTGATCTCTCTGAACTGTCTCCGCACTTCCTCAACGACTTTGCCGGCGGTTTTTCCGACCGCTTCCATTGAAAGGGCTGCGAAGTAATATGGCAGAAGTCCGCCGATAAACAAACCGATGATGACTTTCGGATCGCCAAGGGCAAAGGTCAGGTTGGCGCCCATGGCTCGCAATTCCTCGGTGTAAGAAGAAAAGAGAACTAAGGCGGCAAGACCGGCTGAACCAATGGCGTAACCTTTTGTTACCGCTTTTGTCGTATTGCCGACAGCGTCCAACGGGTCAGTGACGGCTCGGACTTCTTTTGGCAGCTCGGCCATTTCGGCGATACCTCCGGCGTTATCGGTAATCGGGCCATAAGCGTCAATCGCAATAATTATTCCGGCAAGCGAGAGCATGCTCATAGCGGCAACAGCGATGCCATAAAGTCCGGCAAAATAATGAGCGACCAAGATACCGGCGACGATCGTAAGGAGGGGCAGGGCGGTCGATTTCATTGAGATTGCCAGGCCTTGGATTATGTTTGTGCCGTGTCCGGAAAGGGAAGCTTTGGCAATTGATTGGACAGGCTTATGGTTTGTGCCAGTGTAGTATTCGGTAATCCAGACAATGAGGCCGGTCACGATAAGACCGACTAAGGCCGAGATGAATAAATCGCTTATGAAATATAAACCGTTTCCGGCCATTAGCTTGGCGGTAATCGGATAGAAGCCAATGGCGGCAATAACACCGGAAGCGATCAAGGCTTTGTAAAGGGCCCACATAATATTTTTTGAGCCACCTAATTTGGCAAACCATGTGCCGATGATTGAGGCGATAATTGAAACTCCACCTAAAGCTAGAGGGAAGAGAGCGGCGTTTGGATAATCAGGGAAAATCAAGGTGCCAAGGAGCATGGCGGCGACAGTGGTGACGGCGTAAGTTTCAAAAAGATCGGCCGCCATACCGGCGCAGTCGCCAACGTTGTCTCCGACGTTGTCAGCGATGACCGCCGGATTTCTCGGGTCATCTTCCGGAATACCCGCTTCAACTTTTCCGACAAGATCGGCGCCTACGTCAGCCGCTTTAGTGAAGATACCGCCGCCCAATCGGGCAAAGACCGAAATCAAGCTGGCGCCAAAACCTAATCCGATAAGAGCCGAAACGCTTCCGGTGATGGCATAAAATACAGAAATTGAGAGAAGGGCTAAGCCGACGACAAGCAAACCGGTAACCGCGCCGCCCCGAAAGGCAAGCGACAGAGCAGCGGCAAGGCCGTTTCGGGCTGCTTCCGTAGTTCGGACATTGGCTCGGACCGAAACATTCATGCCGATATAGCCGGCGAGAGCTGAAGCGAAGGCGCCGACGATAAAGCCGAGGGCTGTTTGGAGGTTTAGGAAAATCCAAAGTAAAATAAAAACAACAATCGCAATCGGAGCGATTATTTTGTATTGCTTATTGAGATAAGCTTTGGCGCCCTCTTGAATAGCCAAAGCGATTTCTTGCATTTTGGCATTTCCGGCGCTTTTGCCAAGAATGCTTTTAGCGGTAAACAATCCGTAGATAATAGAGATGACTGACGTTACGATGGCGAACGTGATGTAATTACTCATACTCTTTTATAAAACAAATTTTTAATAATGGACTCCTAATAACCTATTCCTTCTTCGGCGTTTCGGCAAGGGCCTCTCCATTTTCTTCCTTTGCTTCAGCCTTAGGCTTTTCAATTTCAGTTTCATCCTTTTTTGCTTCAAGCTCTTCCGATAGGGCGACAGTCTCGCCTTTAGTCGATCGGATATCGATTTTCCAGCCGGTTAATTTGGCGGCCAAGCGGACATTTTGTCCGCCCTTGCCGATCGCGAGCGACTGTTGGTCTTCTGAAACCATAACCGTTGCTTTATGTTCAGTTTCATCAATCGTCACTTCGAGGGCTTTGGCAGGCGAGAGTGAGTCGCCGATGAATTTTGAAGGTTCCGCCGACCACTCGATAATGTCGATTTTTTCGCCGCCAAGTTCACTCATAACAGTTGAGACTCGAACGCCTCTTTGGCCGACCATCGATCCGACCGGATCGATATGGGCGTCATTTGAGAAAACCGCCACTTTTGAACGCGAGCCCGGTTCGCGGGCAATCGCTTTCACCTCGACAACGCCGTTGGCCACTTCCGGCGCTTCTATTTTGAAAAGCTCGTAAATAAATTTCGGATGAGATCTGGACAACTTCAAAAATACTCCTCTTGGAGAGTCTTCAACCTTGAATAGGTAGGCGCGAACACGTTCGCCCTGCCTGAATCTTTCGCTCGGAATCTGCTCTTCGTAAGGCAAAATACCGGTTGCCCGACCCATATCGACAAATATATTTCCCCGTTCAACCCTTTGGACGGTGCCGGAGACGATTTCTCCTTCTCTTTGGCCGTATTCGGCCATAACCGAGGTTTTTTCGGCTTCGCGAATCTTTTGAATGATTACCTGTTTGGCGGTCTGCGCGGCAATGCGCCCAAAATCACCCTTATTTTCCAAAGGGAAAATGATTTCATCGTCCAAAGCGGCATCTTTTTTTATCTTTTTTGCATCGTCTATTAATATATGGTGTTCCGGGTTGTAGAAAATGCGGTCATCGCCCTCGGCTCGTTCAGTTTCCTCGCCCTCTTTGCGAATTATAATTTTTGTATCGTCTACGACGATTTTTACCTGATAGAACTCGGTGGCTCCGGTTGATTTATCGAATTTAGCCCTTACAATCTGGCCTTTTTTGCCGTATTCTTTTTTGTAGGCCGTGGCTAGGGCCGCTTCAATTGCCTCCAAAACCTTTTCTTTGGCAATCCCGCGCTCTTCTTCCAATTGCTCAAGAACCGAATTGATGACTTTTAAATCGAATAACATGATTGATTTTATTATGAGCGGAGCGAATGTATAAAATCACCACCCAACGCATATTTTGATTCACAGAATTTTCTGTATTCCAAAATATGTGCTGGGTTAAGAAAATATACTCGCTACGCCCGTTATTTTCTAAAAAGAAAGCTCGCCCACGGCGAACTTTTGGGGTCATTGTATCAAGCTGCGCTGGTATTGTCAACAGGTATGAATTTTTTAATTTGTTGTTGTTTAAACTGTTTGTTATAATTAACATAAGGAATTATTTTTGCCAGAGTCCTATTCCAATGAGTTTTTTTCATCATACAAATTTTTTAAATGACATTTTGCTTATCGCCGTCGGGCTGGTTGGCGGACTAGGCGCTCTAATGATGATCTATCAAAGTTCAATTTTGGTCTTTAATAATTTTTCTGTTGAAAATTATCAGGACATCGGTTTTAAAAAGTCTCAAATTTTAGCTATGGTTCAGTCTAAGGATTTACTGACTTTGCCGGAGAAAAAGGCGATTATCAATGAAATCGTCGGCGATAAAGCAAAAATGTATGAATTTTCCGACGACGAACTGGACAAAATTTTGGAAGCTCTCAATAAAAATTGAAATAACTCGACGCTGACCAGCGAATAAAATTTTAAAATATGAAAATAAAAAATCTAATTTTAATTCTGACCGCCGCGCTCTCGTTTACTATTTTTTCTAATGTTGTCAGTGCGCAGAATCAATCTGAAAATAAGCTTCAGAGCGTAAATTGTTTCGACTATTATCATTTTGGCGAAGTCAATGTGAATTTAGTCGTTGAAAAAGAGTCCGCTTTAGGTTCGGCGTCGGAAGAATTGGCGTCTTTGCCGTTTCGCGCCCCCGGCGAACCTTTTGTTCTGGCCGGGACCAGTGCAAAATTTACCGGCGAGATCATGAATAACGAATCCAGCCCTATTGTCGAGGCTGACGTCTATGTGAAGATTTTTCGCAAAGCCAGAGGCGTTTCTGTATCGACCAACGATAATTTTTTAGTCGATGAATTTTATGCCGCCAAAGGCCTTAGCGTCAATGCTAAAAAAAAGGCGCGTTTTTCTTTTGATTGGCAGGTGCCAAGACTCATTGAGACAGGTGACTATTACATCGCCGCTTACGTTTTAGGCGGGGGCAGATTCAATCTTTCCGGATTGCATTATACCGACAGCATTTCCGGAAGTTTGAGCGATTTTACCGTTATCGGCGTCAATAAAGGAGGGATATCGTTTAACAAGAGCACTGTTAAAGTAGCAGGAGAAAAATACACTTTTACGGCTAATCCGGCTGTAGTCGATAATCTTAAACCGATAAAAATCGACTTTTCTTTGAATAACACGACACCAATTGAGCAGAGAGTGCCTATTTCATATATTCTTTATGCCGATGATAATTTAAGCGAAGATAATATTTTAAACACAAATGGCGAGTTGGCAGTCTTAGCGGCTAATAGCTCAAAATCGTTTTCATATACGATTAACGACCGGAAACATGCTGCCTATTATCTTGTCGTCGAAGCTCTTCGGAAGGATGCCAAGTCGCTTATCGGCATCAGAATTTTGAGGGATAAATTGAATAAGCCGGAGATCAGCTATTTAGGCGTCGGCAGTTTCCCTTTTGTCGCCGATGGCCAAAATAAAGCGGTGGCTTGCGTGAATAATCTGACTTCCGGCACGGTCAAAGATGTCAAGCTCACTCTTTCGGTTTTGGATTCAAGGAACCGCGTCATTTCAAGCGGCGATTTTACCGGTTCCATAAATGGCGCAATGACCGGCTTTTTAGCCGCTTTTAATTCGGCAAAAGATAACGCTAATTTCAAAATCAAAGCAGAGCTTTACGAGGGAGAAAAATTGGTTGACGAGACGACCTTGTCCTATGCTTGCGAAGCTATCGATCCAGAATCGTGCCCAAAGGGTTTGGCGAGCCAAGCTTGGTTCGTGCCGATTATTGTGGCGATTATCGTCTTGGCGGCCATCTCCTTGATAATTTTTGAGAAAAGAAAAAGTAAAGCAGATGTAAATTTAAACACCAGTATTTAAAACTATTAAAAACGCCATGAAATTTAAAAGTATGGAAAGAAAAATCAATTCAAAATTATTTAATGGTTTTCTTGCCTTACTCGTTTTTTCCATTGCTTTTACAGGCGCTCTTTCAGTGGTTTCGGCCTCGACCCAAATCATTACGGATCCGCAGAATACCGGAACCCTTACAACCGGCAGCGGCGAAGGTTTCCATTCCAAATTGTGCGCCACAGGGTCTTTGATTTCCGGCGTTGATTTCCACGACAAAGGGGGGAGCGGCGATAATTACGTTTCGGCGATCTATTGTTACAATGGATCATTAACCACTAAAATTATCATGGATCCCGAAAATCCCGGGACCACCCTTACAACCGGCAGCGGCGAAGGTTTCCATTCCAAATTGTGCGCCACAGGGTCTTTGATTTCCGGCGTTGATTTCCACGACAAAGGGGGGAGCGGCGACAACTGGGTTTCGGCTATTTATTGCGACACGCCGCCTTCATTTGGCGATATTAAAGTTTACCGAATCGACTCTGGCGGAGATCCGGTCGACACGTCTCTAAACACAAAAACAAAAATTGTTATAAACGGTGCGTATAGTTCCAATAATGTATCGCTTGCTGACAACCCGGTTAATTACGAAAATATCCCGTTCAGTTACAATTATCAGGCGGCCGTTTTCTCTACAGATTTAAATGCCTTCGATATCCAAGCCGGCTCCTGCACTTACGATAAGACTCAATTTAGCAACTGCGCCGTCACTTCGTTCCAGGCTGTTTCCTGCGATGGATTTTGGTGCACAAAGGCTATTAATAAAAATGCAAATAGCAATATTGTAACCAGGGTGGATTTCCGATATTCACCGAAAGCGTCTTCGGCTGATATTAAAGCCAACAATTCAGACGGACCGATTTCAGTCTCAAGAGGTTCAAGTCCGGTCATCACTTGGTCGTCGGAAAATACCGACTCATGCTCGGTTTCAAGAACGGGGATTGGAATCATCTGGGACGGAATTTCAGGCACTCGATATGCCGACCCGATCACTTCCGACACGACTTTCACGCTCAATTGTTCCAGTCCGAATGGTCCGATTTCCGATGACGTTGTTGTTATGGAAGAAAGCGGCGATGTGGAAATAGTGATTGTCGGACCGGATTCCAACCCCACGTTGATCCCTTCGGTTTCGACCCGACTGGGCGATCTTGATACGACGACTTATGATTCCGGCTGGAAGAATTACGTCAGCAGCCGATTCATTTTCAATCTGCCGACTATTTCAAGCGCGACGCCGGCAAACGCTCTGGATTACCGCGCCGCTCACGTTTCTTTGAATTCCGGGTCTTTTGACGGCACGGTTTTAGTCGGTGTTTGCGAATACGATAGGGGTTCGCCGGAATGCAACGTTTCATTTGATAATGAAGCCTTAAAAAATTCATCGGCGGCAAGCTGGTATTGGTCAGCAAGCGAGATTGCCGATAATAAGGTTACCAAGATAGTTTTTAAGTTTAATCCCCATTCGGCAACAAAGCTTCCGGCGCCGACTTTATCGGCTGCGACCGGTGTATCTTGCGGAAATTATATAAATGTTTGGTGGACAGCGGTTTCCGGCGCCGCATCTTATAAATTATATCGCGGCACAAGTTCGAGCGCGCCAGGCTACCCTCCTATAGGGTTTTCATACGCGCCTACAGGTTCAGCGCCATTTATTGATAACCGAATCGCGACTACCTATTATTTTGTGTCGGCCATCGATAACGACGGGAATGAGGGCGACTTGTCAGACGCTGTTTCAGCCGGACCCTCGCCTAATTGCTCGAGCGGAGATTTTTCAATTACCGCAAGCCCCGGTGAAAATTATGTCGCTCAAGGGCAGGACACGAGCGTTACTTTGAAAAAAATGTCAGGCAGTTCAATGAATGTTACGGTTGCCGTCACTTCTTTGTATGGTCCAGAGGGCGCAAATGGGACTTTCGGCACAATCACCAATTCTTCACTTCAACAATCGGCAACAGGTTTGACAGTAAGCATCGCGGAACCTACGCTCTCCGGCACTTCAGATACTAGCAATGTTTCCGTAACCACTGATTCCGATACGCCGCTTGGCCGGTATCGAGTCGCCATAACCGGATCTTTGAGTAATACCAGCATTGTGCATGACTCAACGCCCGGAGATGACGAAGCGATATTTTATGTCACTGTCACTCAAACCGGCGGCGAGCCGAGTGTAATTTTGGCGAGCGGTGACGGCTGTTATGACACAACGATAGATTGGTATGCTTCGCCGAGCGGTTCCGTAACAGGTTTCAAGATATATTCGGATTTTGGAGATTCGGTTTTTGTCACCGATATTGACGCCGATGATAGCGACTACTTTGACGGCAAGTCCTACACCTATACCGACTTGCTTGCCGATACCGCTTTCTGGCGAAGTTATACTGTCGGAGCGCTTTATCAAAATGAGAGCGGCGGCATAAGCGAAAAGAAATCCAATCAGATTTTTGTGCCCGGCTGCGGTCAGACCATCATTTCGGTTGACGCTTGGCCCGATTATCAAACTATTCATTACAACGAGGACGAGATTTTTATAGAAAACGTGACTTATAAATTAGAGTCGGGCAATATAGGACCAGCTTTTGTTAGATTCAGCTTGCCGGTCTATACCGGCAATGATACTCCTTTGGATCAACCTCAGAACTGCGATGGGAATTTTGACGTCACCGGTCATGTTTGGGATATAGATATTTATAAATTTTCCGCTAGAGATTTTGGCACAGGCTGTGAATATTTTGTAGATATGCCGCTTTCCAGAAACCAATTTGGTTCCACAATTCAAACTGTCCAAGGTATTTTTACAAACCTATTGAATATGAATAACATCAATACCCAATACTATTTTAGGGCAAATGTCGCCAATTCATTGAAAGCTTTTGACGGTGAAACGATATCCGGCTATTGCGCCGCCATATACAATTCAAGCGCGCCCTTCTCTCATTTGGAATGCAACAATGACAAATTAAACCTGCTTGGCGAGGAAGAATATAGTCAAGATACTCTTTCGGTTATACGCGTCAATAATTTTGACCCGACGGCGTTGAATGATAAGGATTCGATTTTTGCGAAAGTCGCCTATGCCGATTATTACGGCGCCACTTCAGATGACATTTCGGATGAAGACGAGCCCTGGCTCCAAGCTTTTAACGCTTACACCGACACGATTTGCGGAACGGGAAATTGGACTTCATCTGTCGCCGCCGTCAACCAATTTGATTTTAGCTGCGGCGATACTGAATTGGCAACAGCCAAAGCCTCAGACGATTTTTATGTCGATGTCACCGCCGGCGACCCTTCTATTGTCACCAATCAGCCAAGTTGTAAATCTCAAGGCGAAGGCGTGATCGAGCTTTATATTGTTCCGGGCGATTCTTCGGCGAGTGAATATAAAATCGGTGTAAAAAATAGCGCGAGCGGCGGCGATTATAACTATAAAATTTATTCTGCCGACTCCTTGCCGCTTCAAAGCGACGGCAGTCGGCTGTTTGTTCAAAGAGATTTGAAAGTCTTCGATGACTTTTCCGGTAATCCTATTAAATATGATTTTGCGGTCAGTGAACATCAAAATAGCGGCGCGTGGTCTAACGTGATTGAGACCACAAACAAGAGAGCCTCGGCTTGCGACAAAACAGATATTATGTTGAAGTGCGACGGCGACCCGCTTTACCCCAGTCCGCCCGGTATCTGTGTTTCCCTTTACAATCAAACTGAAGGCAATTTTATCAGATTGAGCGTCACCCCGACCACTTTCTGGGATACTTGCACTCCCACCTCGGCTTCGCCGACCACCACCCCGCCCCATACCGGCTGGAACAGCGCTTCGTGGGTGGTTTCTTCGCCTTCGCAAAGCGTAGTGGGAGACATAGGCAGCAACTATAAAGATTTTTCAGCTTCAGGCGGGCAGTATCTGGCCGGCGGACTGACCAAGAAAGAATACACTTTCAATTGGACATGCAACAAGTCGCAGGCGGTAGATTCTCCAAATCCCCAAGATATAGATGGAACAATGTCAGTAAGCGTTTGCGTCAAACCGCCGGCGGTCACGCCTAGGGCGGTGGTCCAAGATTCCTCAACGGTTATTGTCACCTGGGACAAACCCAAGGAACATAAAACTTTCGGTTTATGGTACAAATTGATAATTGATGGAACGACGGTTATCACCATTGATCATAATGCCGGCGCGTTCGGAGACGGCGATGGCGAGTGCGATTCCCTAGTCAGGGACAATTCGCCTTACGGCCAATGCATCTACCGCCATAAAAATCTGACAGCTGAAAGTATCCATTCTTATCAATTAAATATTTTGGCCGAATATGATGAATGCGATCCGGGACGAGAAATCAAAACCGAGACTCCTCCGAAAGTTGTGAAACTTGACCCTTGCCTGATCGATCTAAAGATCGGCCACGAGAAAGATTTCAGATCGTATTTTGAATGGAAAATAGGCGAGTCGAATCCCGATATATACTGGGCGACCAGCGGGATTCCGGACGGAGCAACTTGCCAAGTGTCAGGAAACATAGACGGCTTTTCAGGCACAGTGCTCTGTTCTTCCGGCAAGACCGGCATAAGAAGGCTTGTCACTTTGGATCTTCAGGGTTCCAGTCTGGAGCCCGGCTTATACAATACCAGCTTGAACTATGTTCCGAGCGGAAGCGCCATAAGCTGCCAAGGTCTCGCCAGTTTGAAAATTGTTTCGGATTATTCGCTCTCAGCCGTCTCGCCGATTGAATTGGTAGCTCTTGGCACTTCAACAGGGAAGACCCTTACGTCCCAAAAAAGCACAATCACCATAAATCGGTCTGCGGGATTTAGCGAGGCTGTCGATTTGGCCATAAGAGATATAGAAGAAAATGACGCGAGTATCAGAAAAGATCCGATCAAATACGGTAAATTTAATCTGAATCTGGTAAGAGAAAGCGGCAGCCGGTCAACTTTGGAAGTTTCGTCAAATGACTCGAATAATCCGATTCCCGACGGCACGTACGATATAATCATCGAGGGCGTCTCTGATACAGGCATCAAGAAAACAACCAGCATCACTCTAAGAGTGAGGACTATCGCTCCGGAGTATAACGAATAGCGAATTCCGAAACTCATCTAAAGACTCATTTAGAAAAAAAATCTAAAGTCGGCTTTGCCGTTTTAGTCAATCTGGAATCAATTGAGATTGTTCATAACAAGTGGACTGGAAGGGGAAAACCAAAAAAAGCCCTGGCAGGTCTTAAAACAACAGTCTATTGACTTTCGGCCCGCCGGGTGTTCCGACTTGCTTTTTGTAATCTTTATGGTACAATTGCGTTAGTAATAGTAGAAACAAGTCCTTTGTCAAACGGCAAGGACGGGTGACTGATATTTGCGCCCGTGGCCGGGCGCGAATGAAGTTTCCAGACATTGGGAAGCGATATGAACAAGAACGCAATCGCGGGGCTTTTTGCGGTAGCGCTCGTCGCTTCCGCGGAAACTCCGCTTCCTTGGATTCCGACCACGCGGCAGGAAATCGCGCAGTTGGAATGGGAACAAACCACAGAGGCTTTTGTTGAGATATTTTATATCACAGCCTTTACAAACGAAATTGGCAACGTCGGGCAATCTATCAAACCTGTCAAGCTCCGTCCGCGCTCTCGGTTCTCCCGTTCGTGGGATTGGAACACGACGAATGAGCTTAACGCGCTCATCGCCGATAAGGTGCCGACACTGCTTCGGTATTTTCTTACGAACGCAGACGGCGTCACGACGCCTGTGGTTGAAGGTCAGACCTACTGGGTCTCGGTCAATCTTGTGACTCTGTATAATTCGTCCGGAAGCCCCGACTTGCGGGGCACGAATGAGATGCACCAATTTACTTTGGTCACTCCCAGGTTTGTGGCTGTCAAAACGGGCGATGAGTTTGCTATGCCCGCTGATCTATCTCTCACGAGAGACAATTATGACAGCATCGTGATTCACGCTCCGTCAGTCTGGTTTGTTGACTATGACGCTCAAGGCGTCTACTCGGAACCGATGAAGACGGTGAATGGGCTCAATCCGACCTGTCCCGGCAGCGATGTTCGAAATGGTTTTATCCATCTCGATCAGTACTATATTGGTTTGGGATACTACTACACTGCCATTGAACCCGGCTGGGTCACTCTGACCGTTTGGTACGACGAAGGTCGAACATTCGGAACCGAGTGGCGATGGGAAGGTGGCATTGCCACCAGGCGGGAAATCATTCCGCTAAAACTGTCGACACCTATCGTTTCAGCCAGTGGACTTACGTTCACTTTAACTGGAGCGACTCCGGGGGAAACCTATCTACTTGAACGGGTGACTCCGATGGGGGAGGTTCACTCTCAGGGCAGTGGATTTTCCGCCACAGCCGATCCAAGCGGTATTGTTACTTGGACCATTTCGCCGACAGGCGAAGCGGGGTTCTTCAAAGCCCGTCAGGAATGACGGCACAATCTCGACTCGATGTTTGCTTCGGCAGACATCGGGTTTTTTAATATTCGCAAACCGTATAATTTGATATAATTAAGTAGCGAGGGGTTACCGAGCGATTTACCCAGCACTTATTTTTCATGTTTTACACATATTGTTTGAAAAATTAGAATTTCACTACGGGGTGATGATTTTCTAAAGTTCACTCCGTTCACTAAGAAAATCAATCATGTTCATTGAAGACAAACAAATCAACGACTTTATCAGAGACTCCGGCCTCATTCAAAAAGCCGAACTCGATGAATATGAGAAACAGGCCAAGGAAAAGAATGTCAGCTTGAGCGAGTTTTTGGTAAGCGAAGGAAAATTGACCGAAGATGATTTAAGGAGAGTCGAGGCCCACATTCTGGGCATCCCTTTTGTTGATTTGAAAGAGCAAAAGATCGATTTTGAAACTCTCTCCTTGATTCCCGAGCCGATTGCCCGAAACCACAACATCATTGCTTTCAAACGCTCCGGTGATTCGCTCGAAGTGGCGATGCTCGATACCGACGATTTGGCCGCCATCGAGTTCGTTAAAAAGAAAGTTCACTTGAAGATCTTGCCGCGCCTTACCGACACCGAATCTCTAAGAGGCGCCTTGCTTCAATATCAAAAAAGCTTGAAGGCCGAATTCGGCGATTTGATCCAGGGCGAGGTCGGGGCGATCAAGAGCATAAATGAAAATAAAGGCGAAGAAGAAGTCACTGCTTCTGATTTGAAAAAGCTGGCCGAGGATGTGCCTGTCGTCAGGATCGTCGACACCCTTTTGAAGCACGCCATTCTCCAGGGCGCATCTGATATTCATATTGAACCGATGGAAAATGAGCTTTTGGTCCGATACCGCATCGACGGCATATTGCATGACGCGATGGTTCTGCCGAAAAATACCGCTTCGAGCATCGTGGCTCGCATCAAAGTTTTATCCAATCTCAAGCTTGATGAAAAACGCTTGCCTCAAGACGGCCGGTTTAAGGTGGAAATCAGCGGTGAAAAAGTTTCATTTCGCGTTTCGACTTTACCGACTCATTTTGGCGAAAAAACTGTTATGCGCCTCTTGCGGGAAACAGCGGCCGGTTTCAGTCTGGAAGCCCTCGGTTTTCACGGTGAAGCTCTTGAGAGCATCCACTCGGGGATGAAGCAAAAAACGGGAATGGTTTTGACTACCGGTCCGACAGGAAGCGGAAAGACGACAACGCTTTACACGATGGTTGATATTTTGAATACGCCCGAGGTCAATATTTCCACTATCGAGGATCCGATCGAGTATCAAATGACCAGAGTAAATCAGACTCAAGTCAAGCCGGAAATCGGGCTTGATTTCAGCATGGGCCTTAGGACTCTCATGCGCCAAGACCCGGATATCATCATGGTGGGAGAAATCCGCGATCGTGAGACGGCCTCTTTGGCTATCAACGCTTCGCTTACCGGCCATCTTGTTTTATCGACTCTTCACACAAATTCAGCGGCGGGAGCGCTGCCCCGCATGGTGGATATGAAAGTCGAGCCGTTTCTCATCGTTTCAACCGTCAATGTCATTATCGGTCAGAGGCTGGTAAGGCGGCTGGTCGGCAAAGAGAAGTATTTTTTGTCAAAAGCCGGGGTGGACACTTTAAAGAAGACCGTCGACCTCGACAAGGTTTTAGAGGCTTTGAAAGCGGAGAAAATCGTGCCAAAGGAAGCGGTTTGGGAAAAAATTCCTTTTTATAAACCTAAGCCGACCCAAGAATCGAAAAGCGGCTATAAAGGCCGGGTCGGCATATACGAAGTATTGAAAGTTTCCCCGACGATAAAGGAATTGATTATTCATAATGCCACTTCCGAGGCCGTTGATCTTCAGGCTAGAAAAGAAGGAATGTTGACGATGATCGAAGATGGGATATTCAAAGCTGTTCAAGGCATGACGACAATAGAGGAGGTGTTAAGAGTGGTGTCAGAAGAATAACACGACACCAATATACGAATAGGAACGAATGAAACGAATAAACTCGGAATGCGTGAATTCGTCCGCCGCGGTGGATTCGTCAATATTCGTATAATTCGCAGATTAGTATTTTCATTTGTTAAGATGAAGTTTCATTTCAAAGCAGAAAGGTCAAACGGCGAAATTTTTGAAGGAGATAAAGAAGCGCCCGATAAGTTCGCCTTATTCGATGAGATAAAAAAAGAGGGCGCGACAATGCTTTTTGCCCATGAAGCGGCCCATCCGCGGAATTTTTTTGGTTGGAGAACCATCGTTCAGCGTTTTGTCTTTGGCTCGATACCACTTCATCAGAAAATTATTTTCGCCAAGAACGTGGCGGCGATGATTGAAGCCGGACTGCCTCTTTCCCGAGCTCTTTCGGTCATTGAAAGGCAGATCGGCAATGCCGGTATGAAGAAAATCATTGCGGAAGTCAATGAATCAATAAAAAAGGGCCTGTCTTTTAGCGACAGTTTGGCGAAATTCCCGGGGGTCTTTTCTTCTCTTTTTGTTTCGATTGTCCGTTCCGGAGAAGAAGGGGGAAATTTGCCGGAAGCCCTTCGGATAATCACCGGTCAACTGGAAAGGATCTATTTCATTCAGAGGAAAGTCAGAGGGGCGCTTATGTATCCCGCTGTAATAATTTCTTTGATAATCCTTGTCGGTATTCTGATGTTCATCTTTGTCGTGCCGAAACTCACATCCACCTTCACTGAGCTTAAGGTGACCTTGCCTTTGAGCACTCAAATAATAATTTCGACCAGCACGTTTCTAAAAGACCATATCTTTATATCTCTAGGGGCGGTTTTAGGAGTGATTTTTTTGGTTTGGATGGCAATCAAGACGCCAAGGGGCGAAAGAATCTTCGATTTCATTTCCATTAAGTTTCCTTTAATCGGACCTATGGTCAAAGAAACCAATACGGCGCGAGCGGCCAGAACCCTTTCCTCGCTTCTTGCTTCGGGGGTGAATGTTGTCGAAGCCCTTCAAATCACAAACGACGTTGTTCAGAATTATTACTTCAAAGAAGTTCTTAGGAAAGCCAAAGAATCTATCCAGAAGGGCTCACCTTTGTCGACGCCTTTTTCCGAAAATGACCAGATTTATCCGGCTTTTTTCGGGGAGATGGTGGCGGCCGGAGAAGAGACTGGAAATTTATCCTCGATGCTTTCTGACGTGGCCACTTTTTATGAAAATGAGGTTGACGAGATGACCAAGAATTTTTCAACTATTATCGAGCCCTTGATTATGATTGTAATCGGCGGGGCTGTCGGCTTTTTTGCTTACGCCATGCTTACGCCGATGTATAGCATGATGGGAGCGATATCATAGAACGCGACACTAATACACGAATACGCGCGAATGACACGAATAAAGCAATCCTCCCGTCCTATCCCCGCCCCAAGCGACCTAAATTTCTTGAGCGTAGCGATTAGAAATTGGAAGTACTCTTGTGGTGCGGACGGGGTATTGGACTCCCAATAAACCCCGCCCCGATTCGCTTAAGCGAATCAGGCGGGCTTTTCCACTTAACGCGGTGTTGATTTTTAATTTGTACGGGAGTAACATTTAATAGTTGTTCTTTTTGGTCTGGCTAGACCAAGTCATAAGGCCGCTTGTGGCAAAAAGGGAAATTCAGAAAGCGGATAACAACTGAGAATGCATTAATCGGCTTAACTGCCTATGAATGTCATCAATACCACCTCCGCCATCATCAACATTCAGTGATCAACCGCGCCGCTTCCCATAAGCACCTTAGGCAAGTGCGTTGAGGGCTCTCGTCTTCAAAAACCAGCCTAGATATTAGCCGCGATCATCGGGATCGCGGCTTCGCTTTTTTATTAAATATTGTTATATAATGTTTCCATGCGGAAATATAAACATCTAGTTGTCGCCAATTGGAAAATGAACCCGATTTCGCCGGAAGAAGCGAAGCGTCTTATTCGCAGCACTAAAAAATCGGCAAAAGAGTTGAGAAGGACTGAAGTGGTCATTTGCCCGCCTTATCTTTATATACCATATGTAAAATTTGAGCCTAAAGCGAAGTATTATCTTGGGGTCCAAGATGTTTTTTGGCAGCCTTCAGGCACTTTTACCGGCGAAATATCTTCGGAAATGGTCCGGCAATCCGGCGCCAAGTTTGTAATTGTCGGCCATTCGGAACGCCGAGGCCTTGGCGAGACGGATGAGATAATAGCTCGAAAGCTAAATGCCGCTTTGGCCGCCGGCTTGACCGCGATTCTTTGTGTTGGCGAGAATAGCCGCGACAAAGATGAAGGCGAATATCTTGAATATCTAAGAAAACAAATCTCGGCCTCGCTCTCCGGAGTTAAAAAGAGATTTCTGACAGACTTGATAATCGCTTACGAACCGGTCTGGGCGATTAGCAAGGGTTATGGTGTAAGCCAAGCGATGAAGCCGGAAGATGTTCACGAGACTGCTCTGTATATAAAAAAGGTTTTGTCGGAAATTTTTGGAAAAGATTGGGTTTCCGCCGTCCGAATTCTTTACGGCGGTTCGGTTGGGCCAGACAATGCCGGATTTATCGTCGGCGGGGGCGGGATTGACGGACTTTTGGTTGGGCGCGAGAGCCTAAATCCGGAAAGTTTTAATTTGCTTTTAAAATCAGTTGATGCCGTTCCATTATAAATAACGCGGCACGAATTACGAATTCGCGCGCGACCTAAATTTCTTACGAACGCAGTGAGTTTAGAAATTGGAAGTACTCGTAGGGTGAATGACACGAATTAAATTAGTATATTCGTATCGATACATGTTTAAGACAGTCAATGAAATCGGCGATGTTTCCAATAGGCGGGTTTTGGTCCGCGTAGATTTTAATATACCTGTCACAAATGGGTCGGTTTCTGATGATTTTAGAATCAGGAAAACTTTACCAACCATTAATTTTTTGCGAGAAAAAGGCGCCAAGATTTTTTTGGTCGGGCATTTCGGCTCCGAGCGGGATGAATCAATGAAAATCGTGGCCGATTATTGCAAAAAGTATTTTCCGACTGTGTTTGCGGAGACGATCGATAAAGCCAAAAATTTGGATATAAAATCCGGCGAAGTCGTTTTGCTCGAGAACTTGAGACTATTAGACAAGGGTGAAGTAGATAACGATTCAGTGTTTGCCAAAAAGTTGGCTTCTTTGGGCGAGATTTACATCAACGAAGCCTTTTCGGTTTCTCACCGCGCCCACGCTTCGATTGTCGGATTGCCGAAGATCTTGCCGTCTTACGTCGGCCTTTTATTTGCCGAGGAGGTGGCGATGCTATCCAAAGCTTTTAATCCCGAGCATCCTTTTATTTTTGTTTCCGGCGGCAAGAAATCCGGCACAAAGATTCCTCTGATAGAAAAATTTCTCGGCTCGGCTGATAAGCTTTTCATTGGAGGAGCTTTAGCTAACGATTTTTTAAAGGCCAAAGGCCTGTCGATCGGGAAATCTACCATATCGGAGAATTCGGAAATCAAAAAAGATTGGCTCGAAAGCTCGAAATTGATTTTACCGAAAGACGTGATTGTCGACAGGGCTGGCAAAAAAATTGAAATTTTGGCAGAAAAAGTGGAGGAAGAGGATAAAATTGTCGATGCCGGAGATAGTTTTGTAAAAGAGCTCCGAGCGGCGCTCAAAGAAGCCAAACTGGTTGTTTGGAACGGTCCACTCGGCCTTTGCGAGGACGGTTTTTGTTTAGGAACAGACAATGTGGCTTCAGCCATCGCCGATTCAAAAGCTTTTTCGATTGTCGGGGGCGGCGACACCGAGGCTCAAATAGACTCTATTGGCCTCATTCCAAAATTTTCCTTTGTTTCAACCGGCGGCGGAGCGATGCTTGAGTTCCTAGCGAGTGGGACATTACCTGGCCTTGAAGCGCTTGATAGTAATTAATACGTGAATTTTTCTCTTGACCCGTGCATTTTCTCAAAGTACTATCCAGTCAGCAAAAACAGCACAATAATAAAAATACGGAGGATCCGATTATGATCAGGTTTTCAAATGGCCGCGAAATCCAGTATTTCGTGGCAAGCGGCGCCCTGGCCTTTGATGGCAAGGGCTGGATTTGGGAGTGGCTCTTGGTCTGGCTTCGATTCATCAAACCGGAACTTTTCGGCATTGTGATTAAAAGTCTCACCAAAGAACGGCGCAAAGGCTATCTTCGCTGGTGGAAACCATGGGATTGTGTCAGGTTGATTCTCGGCGGGGCAGTCAACAAGGTCGGGCTTACGAATAAGGGTTTTGATTGGTGGCTTCAAAAAGTCGCTCCGAAACTCAATTTCGAAAGATTTAATATCATCGTCTCGCTTTTTGGCGAGGAAGAGGAGTTGGTTTACATGGCCAAGCGATTGAATCATCTCAATCTTACGGCCATCGAGCTAAATGACTCTTGTCCGAATGCCGGCCATCCGGCGGCAAGGGCTGAAATGATCGTGAAGAGCGCCAAGGCGGTCAAAGAAGTTTCTCGCCACCCGTTAATTGAGAAGATTTCGGCGGATCAAGACGGCGTGGTCATCGCTCGGGAGCTTCTCGGTATCGTCGAGGCCATCTCGTTTAACACTCTTGCTTGGGCGAAGGTATTCCCCAACGAGCCAAGTCCCCTGCATAAACTTGAGAAGAGAGTGGGCGGTGGCGGTGGCGGGGTTTCCGGCAGGCCTCTTCAGAAGTTCAATTGGCCGTTCATGGAACTGATCCATAAAGCAGTGCCCGAGATGCCGCTCATCGCTTCAAGCATTATGGAATATCGGGACCTGGCTCGTGTTAGGGCGCTTGGTTCGAGTGCCGAGAGTTTCGGGACTATCCATCTTCCGGATTATCCGTTTTGGCGTCGGCCGTGGACGCTTTTCACAAATCCCCCAAAGGCGACGGGAATTGTGGAGCGAGACATGGCTGTACAGAATTATCTTCGAGTCAGCCGCGAGAGTTGAATATCGCAGGCAAGCATTTCTTAATTGACGAGAATGCTTGCTTTTTTGTTGTATAACTTTAATATGGGAGGGAGTAGTAAAAAGAAAAACCGAATAAATACCTATGCAACTAATCGAAACCGCTGAAGTCGAAGCCATAGCCGCAGTCCATTCTCATATCCGCGAAGGTGAAGTCGTCGGCCCCCTTATCGAACAAGAAATCGAGGGCGGCGCCGACGTCATCGGACCTATGCCTAATACCGACAAAGGTTTGACGACGGCGAAAGATGTCGTACGCTACATAGACGAGGCGAAAAGCTTGGTTCCTGCCGGAAAGGTTTTACACTTTGTACCGATTGTGATGATTACAGAGCTTACAACCCGCGAGGAGTTGATTGAGTGTTTCAGTTACGGAATCCGGAACGCCAAAGTTTACCCTTACATGCGGACCACCAAGTCTCACAACGGCGTCCGGAATTACGGCGGTATTATCAAAATCATTCAATGGTGCGGTGAACTTGGTATCAAGGTCCACTTTCATCCGGAACACCCGTGGATGACCTTCACAAACCGCGATGCGGAGTTCGCCTTTCTGCCCTTGGCCCTTATGTTTTTGCAAGAGACCAAGGCGACCATTATTTGGGAACACGGCACTGATGCCCGCTGCATCCCGTTTTGGGAAGAGTTGGCGAAAGAAACCGGTAGATTCTTTGTGACCATCACGGCTCATCACCTTGCCACAAACGAGGATGAAACGTTCGGCGATGTCCGGGCAACGTGCAAACCGCCAATCAAAACGGAAGGCGACAGAAAAGGGCTTGTCGAGTTGGTCGCCAAGGACTATTCGTGGGTTATGGCGGGGCCTGATACTGCTCCACACAAGGAAGGGGCCAAGCATCCCGAAGAAGGAAAGTGTGCGTGTGGCGCCCACACAGGACCGTTCCTTCATCCTCTATACGCCCATTCTCTCGACAGTTTGCTTCAGACCCAAAACGGCGTTCAGACTTACGTTAACTTCACCAGTCGGAACGCTCGTAAGCTCCATGGGCTGCCGCCGGCGTCTCGTTCAATTCGATTGGTGAGGAAACCGATGGTAATCCCTCGTTTCTATCAAACCGGTCCTTGGAAGGTTCAATCTTTCTGGTCTGGCCAAGCGCTGAAATGGAGTTTCGACGCCTGAACCTTTTGTTCTCTCAACAATCCCGGCCTTTGTCGGGATTTTTTATTACGATATATGTATGAAAATCTATTTTGATTTTGATATTAAATCTCTGATTTTTTCGGCGATTTTTTTACTTTCCTCGCGCTTCGCCTCCTTGGTCGGCCAGAAATTTTGCAGGCCGTCTTTGTGATAGCGGGGGATGAGGTGGAGATGGAGATGAGGGACATCGGTGCCGACAACCGAAAGGACAATAAAGTCAGCTTGGGCCGCTTCTTTTATGGCAATCATAAGTTTTTTCGCTTTGACAAAAATATCGGATACCACAGCGTCAGGCGTTTCAAGAATTGTCGGATGATGAGATTTTGGCACAACTAAGACATGGCCGGGATTGACCGGATGAATATCCAAAAAGGCCAAGGCTTTATCGTCTTCATAAACAACATCAGCCGGAATTTCACCTTTTACAATCTTACAAAAGATACAATTAGCGTCCATACGTTCAATTATATAAAAAAAGCCCCCCGCGGCAAAGCGAAGGGACGTACAAGAATGAGCAACTTAACCTGAAATGGTCTCCGCGATCGCTTTTGCCAAACCATCCGGCGTCTTAAGTTTCCCCAAGTCTGACAGAATTCTGTGCAACGCGCTTTCGGTGGAGAGCTCTGAATCGGTTACCACCCCCCAAACCTCTTCCTCGTCCTGTTCGATGCGAGCGAGACGCTTGTAGAGATTGATTGAAAGTCTCCGGGTTTCGAAAACGAGGCAAATTGATCCGTAGGTTGAAGGGCCGAGGTTAAAATCCAACATTCTGATTGCCGGACACCAGCCGTAGGCCTGCGCTTTGATTCTACGCTTTTTCGGTAGGCTCTCAAAGAAATTCGAGAGCCTCGGCAGGATCTCATCTTTATACATTAACAGAAGTTCCTGCACCAACTCGATTTCAAAACGCATTTCCTGTCTCAGCTTTAAAAGCTGACCATTGTCTCTTTGCAGCTTGGCATTGGTCAATCGGGCCTTCTCCTTCCTGTCCTCAGCGATTTTCTTGAGCATCGCGTCGATTGCGCCGTTCATGTCGAAAGAGGTTGTCGGTTCAATTGTGGTTGTGGCGTTCATGGGAACAATGTTTTTAGCTTTTTTCTGTTTACATTTTTACACTTTAATCTTAGAAATGTCCAGAAAGAGTAGGTGATATAATTTCTATATGTCAGGCGCCAAAGTCAAAGCAGATATTCCAAAAGAGATTGATAAAAACTTGGGAAATTATCCGGAACTTTTGCGTAAGCTTTTGTTTTACCGGAATATCACCGATTCGGCCGCGGCCGAAGAATTTTTAAATCCGGCTTACAAACCTTACGACCCGTTTCTGATGAAGGGGATGAAAGAGGGGGTTTCGCGGCTTCTCAAGGCGTTTAAAGATGACGAACGGATTACGATTTTCAGCGATTATGATGCTGATGGCATTCCAGGTGCCGTGGTTGTCCATGATTTTTTGAAAAAAATCGGCTATAAAAATTTCGATGTCTATATTCCAAATCGCCATTCGGAGGGTTTTGGTTTAAATGAGGGGGCGATAAAAGAAATCGCCGGCCGGGGCACGAAGCTCATCATCACGGTTGACTGCGGTATTGCCGATGCCAAAGAAGTTAAACTAGCGAACTCACTTAAGATGGAAGTGATTGTGACTGACCACCATACGCCGACTGGCGGCATTCCAAAAGCGGCTGCGGTCATCGATCCAAAACAGGCAGGTTGCGAATACCCGGACAAAAATCTTTGCGGTTCCGGCGTCGCTTTTAAATTCGTTGAAGCGACTTTAGCGGCTTTACGCTTAGAAAGTAGCCCCTCGACTGTCGCGCTCGGGGCATCCAAGTTGCCACTTGGATGGGAAAAGTGGCTTTTGGATATGGTCGGCATTGCGACGCTTTCGGACATGGTTCCACTTACGGGAGAAAATAGGATGTTTGCCAAATTCGGACTTGCGGTGCTCCGAAAATCACCTCGGCCTGGGTTAAACGCCCTTTTTTCGGCTGTCAGAATAAATCGCCGCAATCTCACGGAAGATGATATTGTTTTTTCGATTTCGCCTCGAATAAACGCTGCTTCGCGGATGGGCGATCCGATGGAGGCTTTTAAATTACTGACAACTACCGATGAAGTTGAGGCTATAATGCTCGCGAAGGGGCTTGAGAAGCTAAATAACGAAAGAAAAGGTGTAGTGGCCGGCATTATTAAAGAAATAAAACATACGGCTAAAGATCGGAATTTTGGCGAGAAAAAGGTAATCGTCATTGGCAAACCCGATTGGAAACCGTCGCTTCTTGGTCTCGTCGCAGGTAATATCGCCGAAGAATATGATAAGCCGGTGTTTCTTTGGGGCCGTGATACCGACAAGATTTTAAAAGGTTCTTGCCGAGGGGGCGGGGGGATAAATGTTTTGGAATTGATGGAAAAAGCCAAAGATGTGTTTCTTGAATTCGGCGGCCATGCCGGAGCGGGCGGGTTTTCGGTTTCTTTTGAAGAAATTCATCGTCTGGAAAAAGATTTGGAATCGGCTGTTTTGAAATGTTCGGCTCTATCGGACGACAGCAACGATTCTGTCGCCGATGCGGTTTTAAGGTTGTCGGAACTCGACGGTAATATCATTTCCGATTTGGAAAAATTGTCGCCGTTTGGGGAAGGCAATCCTAAGCCCTTGTTTTTAATCGATAGAACGCCGATTGAATCGGTTCGCCGATTCGGCAAAAATAATATTCATACCGCTCTGCGATTTCAAAGAGATGACCCCAGTAGTAGAGCCGAGCTCACTACGGGGCGCGGGATGGACACGATTGAAGCGATTTCGTTTTTCACCACGCCGGAAGATTGGAAGAGGCCGGTCAATGTGGGGTCTGAAGTTTCGCTTTTGGCTCATGTCGAGCAGTCATTTTTTGCCGGCCGAAGAGAGGTTCGATTGAGAATTGTTGACGTTTTATAAGCGGGCTGGTATCATTTATTTAGTGTCCTGAATCTAAACCCTCGATAAAAGACTGGTTATGACACTAAAAATCGCACGGTTTTGTTCGGCAATTGCTCTCGTCCTTTCCTTGATGGTTCTGGCAATCTGCGCCGTAAATTTCCTATCGTGGAATTTCGACGCCGGGCTCGACTGGCCATGGATATTTCCCATTTCATTATTGGGAATCGCTATGGCGCTCTCGATTCCATCAATGATTTACGTCATCTCCCATCGGGTAAGGCGTGGACGGTAGCCTTTTTAACCGGAAGAGTTCCTTCTGGTTTTTTCTTTGTTTCGGTTATAATTCTTAAATATTCATAATTCTTTATTCATGATTCTTGATTCAAAAAATGTAATCATTTTTACCGACGGCTCCTCGCGCGGAAATCCGGGGCCTGGCGGTTTTGCGGCAATTATCATTATGCCGCAAAACCGCGACTTACAATTTACAACCAATAACTTACAACTAGTTGAGCTTGGAGGCAGAGAAACGCACACGACAAATAACCGAATGGAAATTAAAGCGGCAATCGAAGCCCTTTCTTATTTGTCCAACTTAAAACTTAAAACTTATGGATTCGATGGGCTCACCATCCCGAGTCAATCGAGGGACAACATAAAAATTTATACAGATTCGAGTTATGTACTGAATGGCATTACAAAATGGATTCACGGCTGGAAGAGAAATGGCTGGAAGACTAAAGCTAAAGAGCCGGTTGAAAATCAGGATTTATGGGAGAGTTTGGATAAGGCTGTATCCGGCAAAAAAATTGAGTGGAAACTTGTCGGAGGGCATATCGGATTAGCGGGAAACGAAAGGTGTGATGAAATCGCTACCGCTTTCGCCGATAATCTGAATCCGGAACTCTACGTCGGCCCGGTTGAAAAATATTCGATTAAAAACATTTTAAACATTTCCTTCGATATATCGAAGGAAAATAAAAAATCTGAAAATCGCAATCATGCAAAAGCCAAGGCCTATTCTTATGTCAGTTTGGTTGATGGTGTGATAAAAATCCATAAAACTTGGCCTGAATGCGAAGATCGGGTGAAAGGCAAAAAGGCCAGATACAAAAAAGCTATTTCCGCCGAAGACGAAAAAGAAATAAAGTTTAACCTCGGCATATCCCCGCAGTAAACTGTCCCCTCGGAGTACCTCGGCGGAGTATTAAGCGAGGCATCCGGGTAAACTTTGTTGGATAAGAGCGAGCGACATTGTTTGATTCATCAAACAATAAGTACTCTTGTGGTGCTCCGCTCGCCCACATTATTATGTGGCCATTCATCCCCGCTGGCCTGGCCGACGGGGTATTCTGGCCACTTCCAATAAAAAACTCTTTCTCCGCGGTATAATTATATTGTTGTGGATAATAAGATTCTTGCAATCGCCGCTATCGGATTTGTTGTCGGAGTTTTCATCGAATCGTTTCTCGGCTTCGGTCTTGCTTTTGGGGGAGCGGTTTTATTGCTTTCTGGTGCTTTATTTTTCATTTCAAAAATCGACACTGATTTTTCAGTTGGGATATTAATCGCCCTGTTTTTAGCCGCGGCTGCGGCCGGGATTTTTCGGGTCGCTTTTTCGGTTCCCAACGAATTTCCACTTGATCCTTATGTCGGGCAAAAAATCTTTATCGAAGGCATAATCTACGAAGAGCCGGATGTGAGAGAAAGTTATGTAAATCTTAAAGTTAAAACTGGCAATTTGATTTTATCGGAAGGCAATAAAGAAATAAAATCAAAAGCGCTCGTTCGCGCGCCTTTGTTTCCGGAATTTTCTTATGGCGATAAGGTAAAAATCGTCGGCACGATAACCAAACCGCAAAAATTTCAAAATGAGAATGGCGGCGAGTTCGATTACCCGTCTTATTTAGCCAAGGATGGAATTTATTACATTATTGAGCGCGGAACCGCCGAGCTGATTTCTTCCGGAAATGGCAATTTTCTTAAATCCCTCTTGTTTAAAATCAAAGGCAGGTTCATCGAAACAATCGATAAAGCGATTCCCGAACCGGAGTCTTCATTTTTGGCGGGCTTGGTGGTGGGAGGGAAGCAGTCGCTAGGCAAGGAATGGCTCGACCGTTTTCAAAAAGCCGGCGTGATGCATGTTGTGGTCTTATCCGGCTACAACATTACGATCGTCGCCGAATCGGTTATTAAATTTTTTTCTTTAGCTTTTTCCTCATACCTAAGTATGGGTTTGGGGGCTTTATCTATAATCCTTTTTGCGATTATGACCGGCGGTTCAGCGACAGTAATCAGGGCTTCTATTATGGCGATTATCGTTATCATTGCTCGCGCCACCGGCCGGAAATACGCGGTGACTCGCGCTCTTATCATCGCCGGAGTTTTGATGGTCCTCCAAAATCCGGCAATCGTCGCGTTTGATCCGTCTTTCCAGCTTTCTTTTATGGCGACGATTGCCTTGATTTATTTTTCGCCGGTTATCGAAAAACGCTTAAAATTTATTCCCGAAAGATTTAAAAAGACCAGAGAAATATTTATTTCAACGATTTCGACGCAAATCTTTGTTTTACCGCTCCTTCTCCATATGACAGGAGAGTTTTCCCTTGTCGGCCTTGCCGTTAATCTCCTGATTCTCGGTTTCATACCGGCTACGATGCTTTTTGGCTTCTTGTCGGGTGTTACGGGTTTCATCTCCTCAATTTTATCGATACCTTTTGCTTATACCGCTTACGCTCTGCTTTTTTACGAAATGGGCGTCATCAAACTTTTCTCCGAGTTGCCTTTCGCCTCGGTTTCTTTGCCGGCCTTGTCGGGATTTGGAGTGGTAATTATTTATACGTTTTTTGCCGGAGGGTTGTATTGGTGGCACGTCAGAAATTTAAGATTTAAAAATCAAAATGAAAAATTAAAATCGGCGCGTGTTTAATTTGAAATAATGAATAACGCTGTTATGATAGGCCGAGCCCAGTTATTTTATGAAATTGAATTTACGAAATATTCTGATTCGGCAGTCTCGTTTGCCGAAAAAGCGTAGGAAAGAAACTGTGAAGAAAAAAGAAGTTTTACATCACGGTTTTGACCATTGCCCGTTCAAACACGAACTTGGGTCAAGGCGACCAGAACTTGTCTCATAATGCCGATGCAGAATTATGCAACGGCTTTTTTATAATTTTCTTCAATAACGTCCCAGTTCAGGTTCGCAAAGAAATCATCTATGTAATTTTTTTTCCCGCTAGGCTGATAGTCGTAAACAAATGAATGTTCCCACATGTCGAGCGCCAAAACGACCTTACAGCCGTTTAGCTGTCCCAAATGCTGTTCATCCACCCACGCATTTACAAGTCTTTTTGAAACAGGGTCATAGTAGAGCATCGCCCAGCCGATGCCGCGAGTGAGCGCGATCGCTTTGAATCGGTTTAACCACGCTTCATATGAAGGCCATTCACTCATACCGGCTTTCGAGAGCTCGCTATCGGCAGGAACCGGTTTTGGACCGCCCTCAAGACTTCGGAAATAATATTCGTGATTTCTCACACCGTTAAATTCAAAAGAAAATCTTCTCTGGAGCTCTCCCAATTCGTAAGCATACTTTTCGGCATTTTGGGCCAGCTCTTCGATATGTTCCAGAATAAGGTTGGTGTGTTTTACATATCCGGCATATAGTTTCAGATGTTCTTCAATAGTTTTCGCTGAAATACCCTTAAGGTCTGGAATATTAAACTTTTGTTCCTCAAATTTTTTCATGTTATTTAATTTTTGATTTTAAACTTTCCTAATTATTATAACACGCTTGACGCGGTCTTTTATTACGTTAACATCATGCTAAGTTGTTCAATGAAAGGTTTTGGAATGAATACAACATGCTGGATCGTTGTCGGCGCGACAGCGTTTTTGGTTTTTGTCTGCGTTGTTTTTCGGGATGCCCTCCAGGTCATTCCTGAATTTTTTCGGATTTTCATTCTTCGTTCTTGGGTAAAAAAATCCAAACGAAAACCTTGACCTCGGCCTCCGCTTCGGGGGCTTTTTCTTTTTTTAAATAATCGTATAGAAAGTTATAATAGTTCAATGAGCGGTTTCCATAAAAATCTGCGTTGGTATGGACTAGGCGTCCTTTTCATCGGTGTCGTTTTTATTTGGTATGTCGTTCTCAATGAAAGTTTTGGCGGAAAGCTCGAGGTGGCCGTATTGGATATCGGTCAAGGCGATGCGATATTTATTGAGTCGCCTGGAGGGCAGGAGGTTTTGGTAGACGGCGGGCCGGATCGTTCTGTCTTGTCGGCGCTCGCCAAAATAATGCCCTTTTATGACCGTTCAATTGATTTGTTGGTTGTCACCAATCCCGATAAAGATCATATCGCCGGCTTTGTCGATGTGATAAAAAAATTCAAAGTCGGAGCGATGCTTATACCGGGGACTTTTAATGACACGGCGGTTTATAAAGCCTTACTTGATACGGCGGAGAAATCCGGCTTGAAAATTATCTTGGCGAGGC
>Ga0209542_10002028_pt1 | contig 46380 bp, 48 predicted proteins | sample RifCSPhighO2_01_FD_184028 | JGI IMG/M metagenome (GOLD analysis project Ga0209542, IMG submission 184028) | Soil microbial communities from Rifle, Colorado - Rifle CSP2_plank highO2_0.1 (SPAdes) (version 2) | ecosystem: Environmental > Terrestrial > Deep subsurface > Rock core/Sediment ...
TTCTTTCAAACCCCTATTGCTTAGGGATTCCATGAACCCAAGAGGGCCCGCGTGATGAAAACATAATACACACATTAAGTCAAGGAAAGTCACCGGCAACTCTCGTACACGTCCACAAATTGCTCTGCGATAGCTTCCGGGCTGTACTCCTCGACGCTTTGGCGACCGGCTTCGCCGAGGGTTTTTGCTTGAGCGGGGTCTCCAAGGATACAGAGAGTGCGATCGGCGAACATTTTTGTGTCCGTGGGCGGCACGACGTAGCCGCTGACGTCATCCCACACGTATTCGGGCAATCCGCCCGCTTGCGCTGCGACGACCGGCAGGCCGCAGGCCATTGCTTGCAAGAGCGTCATTGGTTGGTTTTCGGAGGTGCTGGTGATGAGCAAGACATCGCACGCATTCAGTGCTTCCACCAGCGGCTCGCCGCGGAGCGTGCCGAGAAATTTTATGCGATCAGAGAAGCGTTGGTCATGCACGCGATGCTCAAGCTCTGTGCGATAGGGTCCATCGCCGACGAAAACCATCTGTGCGTCCGAGCGCTTTGCAATGTCGGCAAACACCGCAAGGGCGGTATCAAGATTTTTCTCCCGCGCGACCCTTCCGAATATGAGCACGGCCCGCTCGCCGATACCGAATTTTTTCTTGAGTTCATTTTTGTTCGCAAGGGAGCGGAATGTATGCGGAATGGGATTGGAAATAATGTGCGCGGGCTTTTTCATGCCGTATTCGCGCAGCTCTTCAAGCATACGCGCGCTCGGCGTGGTCACCACATCACATCGGCCGTAGTACCAGGCCGCGTATTTGCGCGCGATGAAAGGCATTGGTGGAAAATTGAGATGCAAGTAATGCAAATAGTCCGCGGGGAACGTGTGATCGGTACCGACGAAGGGCACACTAAGTCGCCGCGCAGCGTACCACGCGAAAAATCCTACTACGCCGAAAAGCTCCGTGTGGACTATATCGGGCTTGAACGCACGTATATCTGCCATTGCGCCGCGTGGAAGCGAGAGGAACGTGCCGCCGGGAAGTTCCCATGCAGGGAAGTGGAAAACATCCGGTTCGGGCACCGACCCTTTCATTTCAGAAGCGTAGATGCGCACCACGTGGCCATCTGTTCGTAATTGTTTCGCAAGCGTCTCCACCGAATCCACGAGACCGGAGAGAAGCGGCAGGTACTGATCGGTACAAATGGCAATGCGCATGTTACGTTTCTCGTTCCACCTCGGCGCGCTCGCGGTCGAGTTCTTTGCGCATGAATCGCGTGAATATGTACCAGCCGATGCCGACGACGCTTGCCGCGAGTATCAGGTATTGCAGGTAGGTGAACACGTTGGAGACCGTATCAAGTGCACTGCCGAAGAAGTAGCCGAGCAGGAAGAGTCCGCCATACTGCACACCAGCGACGAGAGCGCCGTAAAAGAAAAATCGCCGGAAGGGCGTCCGTACCAATCCGCCGACGATAAGGAATGCAGCCGATACCCCATAGGAGAGCTTGCTGATGAACATCGTCCGGAATCCGTGGCGCTCCCACATTCGTTCCACCTCTTCGAGGTGCTCGCTTCTGACCCCGATCTTGGTGAGCATGCGCCGCGCGAAGCGCGTCTCCCCGCCAAAGCGGCCCACAGCGTACATGATGGTGTCGAGCACGATGTCGCGTGCCAGCAGGATAGAGAACATGATAATAGGATTGAAATATCCGAGAAAGGAGAGCGTGCCAGCCACGAATGCGATGAGCGGTCCTTCCACGAAAGAGAGTGGGACAATGATCCAGTAGCGATACTCGATGAGAAGGTGCGTGATAGTATCGGGGCTCATATTCGGCTAGTATACTTTACCTATGAATCGTGAACGCGCGCTTCACAAGCACCCCAAGCCGCATCGAGAATTGGCACGCCGCTATCGTCAGTACGCAGCTTTGCAGCAATTTCGTGTTTCGATACTACTATCAGTACTCTTGTTTGCCGCAAGCGTCGTCGTTGTCATTTATGCAATTGGATACGCCACTGAAAGTGCCAGCAATTCCGTCACCGACATAATTCTCTCAAATACGCCGACGCTCGATGTGGACGGCCTATTTGTCTTTGGCACTCTCGGACTCGTCGCGTTCATCACACTACTCCTTTTGGCACACCCCAAACGTATCCCTTTTACTCTCCACGCCATGGCGCTCCTGTATTTCATCCGGGCGGCATTTATCTCGATGACGCACATTGGTCCGTTTCCGATCCATAGCGAGAATTCTTTTGATCTGGGCGTTATCACCAGCAAGTTTTTATTTGGCGGCGATCTGTTTTTCTCCGGCCACACTGCCCTAGCATTTCTCTTAGCACTCATATTCTGGCGCGAAAAAAACCTTCGTTACATTTTTCTCGCATGGTCCGTCTTCATGGCTACAGTCGTGCTGCTAGGGCATTATCACTACACGATTGACGTTGCGTCCGCTTTTTTCATTACCTACGCAATCTACTGCGTCGCGGTGTGGCTCTTTCCAAAAGATCGTGAACTTTTTTACTCGGAGCAACTGGTGGACGAATGACATCGTGCCGATGAGCAAGTCACGGCCAAGAGGACTCAATGGCGATATACACTTAACCTACGCTATAGCGTGAAGTTAGTGTATGTTTATTTTTTGGGATGCGTGGGGTATAGTTGTCCGATATGGAGGAAGACGTGCGGTTGCGATTGGACGTGCTCGAGAAAAAGCTCGACGCGGTCTATGCATCTGTAGAAAAAACGCGGAAGTATTTTCTGGCTGTTGTCATCATTTCCGTCCTTCTCTTTGTATTGCCACTGATCGGCCTTGTGTTCATTATTCCCTCATTCATCAACACCTACAGTGATATGGGCGGCCTTTTGCAGTGATACACTGATATCGTATGGATGAGCAAACAGCAGACAAGATAATCGCAGCTACGCATTGGCCCCGCGCCATGGCAGCAACGGCACTGGGCACACTGGCGGTTTTTCTCCTCGTGGCCACTGTTGGGGGATTGAAGAGCTACCGCTTCATCGGCTCGGGGGTAGCGGCCACGAATACGATCAGCGTCTCGGGTGAGGGCGTGAGCTATGCGGTCCCTGACACCGCCACCTTTTCTGTTACCATTCAAGAAACTGCCGCGACGGTCAAACCCGCGCAGGACAAGGCCACAGCCAAATCCGATGCGATCATTGCGTATCTCAAGGATGCAGGCGTGGCGAAGAAGGACATCCAAACCGCAGACTACAGTGTAAATCCCCAGTACGAGTGGAAGCAGCAGGCGTGTCCGGCAGGTTCCTACTGCCCCGGCGGGAAGCAGGTGCTGACAGGCTACCAAGTCTCGCAGACACTATCCGTAAAAGTGCGCGACACAGCGAAGGCGGGGGATCTTCTTGCAGGCGTGGGGAGCCGTGGGGCATCGCAAGTATCCGGCCTCACTTTTGAGGTGGACGACAAGGATGCGGTGGAAGCGGAGGCGCGCAAAGAGGCGATCGCGGACGCTAAAGCCAAGGCTGAAAGCCTAGCGGCGTCCCTTGGGGTGAGACTAGTGCGCATTGTCGGCTTTAGCGAGGGTAGCAGTGGCCCTATCTACTATGCCAAAGAAGTCAGACTGATGACTGCCGATTCTGCGGAGGCACCCTCCCCAGAGATCCCGGTCGGGGAGAATAAGATTACCTCCAATATCTCACTCACCTACGAGATCCAGTAGGGCATGGAATACCTAGTGGCGGTCGGTGTCCTCGGATTGCTGTGGTTTGCGTTTTTTGCATACCGCAGCGACCTACGCGCCAAAATGCTGTGGTGTAGCGGATACTGGGCGATCCTATTGAGTCTGGGATTTCTCATTCTCACCATCCTTTTTCCTCATCTGCCACCGCAATCGAGAATTGTCCCTGGATATTGGGATCCCGGTACAATCTTCAACCTTGCGCGCATCACAGGCGGTTGGTCGATCGAAGATGCGCTCTACATGTTTTTCACCGGAGGGATAGCGGCCGTATTATATGATTTTGTGCGTGGACAAAAAGTTCCCACAGTAAGTGGTTCGCTATGGCGCCGCCGCAGGGCGGCTACGCTGATTCCTGCCGCAGCAGTCTTGGCAATGGTACTGCTATTTCGCGTCAATCTTATGTGGGAATTGATCGCATTTTGCGCTATTGGCACGGCCGTCGTATGGCTCTCACGCCCAGATCTTATTACACGTTCACTAATAGGCGGCGTATGCTATGCCGTTTTGTACTACCTTCTGTGGCTATTTTTTCTGTATTTTTCTCCCGACTACTTGGTGATACATCATGATACAGCCAATGTAAGTGGCATATCTGTAGGGGTGCTACCGCTTGAGGAGATACTTTTTGCCTTCACTTTTGGTTTGATGTGGTCCGCGATCTACGAATATGCAAAAGACATCCGGATGGCATCTACCTCCCCATCCGTCGTTCCCGCGTAGCGTACTCTTCAAGTATCCGGTCGAGTATCGTTTCACTAAAATCCGGCCAGTAGGAATCGATGAAAAAAAGCTCACTGTAGGCAGCTTGCCACAGAAGGAAATTCGAGAGGCGCTTTTCGCCGCCGGGGCGGATGATGAGATCAGGATCGGGCATATCAGCAGTCCACAAGTGTTTTTGGAGAGATTGTTCGGTGATCTGCTGACCGGTCGTTGCGAGTTCTTGCGCAGCCGCTGTGATCTCTTGGCGGCTGCCGTATGACATGCACACCCACACAGTGAGTCCGTCGTTGTGTTTGCTTCCCGCTTCGTTGCGCACGATGGCTTCCTGCAGATTTTGTGGCAGCATCTCCAGCTTGCCGACGAAGCGAAGGCGAATATTTTCTTCCGCCAATTTGCGCAGGGGCTGCTGCGCGATCTCTTGCAGCAGGTTCATCAGGTATGACACTTCCTCTGCCTTGCGGTTCCAATTTTCCGTAGAAAACACGTACACGGCGAGATGTTTGATGCCGCGGTCGCGCACCCAGCGTGTACACTCAACGAATCTGTCATAGCCGCGACGGTGGCCTTCAAACTCTGGCAAACCGTTTGCCCGTGCCCACCGGCGATTGCCGTCGAGAATGATGCCGATACAGGTAGGAAGGTTGCGTGGGTCGCTCATAAGGTATTCAGATGGTACCAGGCGCGGTATCTTTGCGCCAAAGATTGCGGTAGAGTGGATTGATGAAAGTCGCACAGAAAGTGGTGCCGGGCCGAGCTATTGCCTCACAGAAATTTCCGGGCTACATTCTCGCGCTCACCGGTCCTTCGGGAGTCGGCAAGTCGACGATCAGAAGAATACTCACAGAGGTGTGCTCCGAGTACACGGCAAGCGTGCCCATGCTCACGACGCGCAAGCCGAAGCAGGGAGACGATGGAGAATACATCTACACGACGCAGACAGAATTTGACCGCATGGTACGCGCCGGATCTATCATTGCCTCGACGCAGATCCCATCTGCGAGTGAACATCGGCAATACGGATATCGCAGTCGAGAAATCGAGGACATATGGAAACAAGGCAAAATACCCGTTGTCATCACCGAGATGCACCTACTCAAGGGCCTCGCGGATTTCTACGGACGCCGCTCCGTCTTATCATTCGGGCTCCTGCCTCCGGGTCGTAGCAAGCGCGCCAAATTAAGTGAGCTTCTCCATCGTCTTCGCAAGCGCGGACGCGAGAGCGAGCAGCACATACATGATCGCCTCAAGAATGCAGAACAGGACCTCGCACTTTTCGTGCGGCGTAAGGAACTCTTCGATCACATTGTCGTCAATGATGATCTTCCCTCGCTGATCGCGTCCATGAGAAAGAAAGTACCGGCCCTTTCGGGAGTGTGAGTGTTTGCGTACTTATGGAGGCGCAATCCAACGAAGAAGTTGTGCTTGTAGACGAGAGCAACATGGTGCTCGGGACGATGCCGAAATTCGCCGCGCATGGCGCAGGGACGCCACTCCACCGAGGATTTTCGCTCTTCCTTTTTGATCGCGCGGGGCGACTTCTGCTGCAGCAGAGAAGCAGCATGAAGAAAACCTGGCCGCTCGCCTGGTCCAACAGCGTTTGCGGGCACCCGACCGTGGATGAGTCCAATGTCGATGCCGCGAGGCGACGCCTCGCGCATGAACTCGGGATGCGAGCGACACATATTGAAGAGGTGTTGCCGTATCGCTATACGTTTGTACGGGATGGCGTGATGGAAAATGAAATTTGTCCGATACTCGTCGGCTTTACCAGTGATGAACCCCAGCCAAATCCAGAAGAAGTAGAAGCGACGCGTTGGGTGGAATGGCAAGCATTTTTGCAAGAGATACAAACCCAGCCGGGCGCGTATTCGGAGTGGTGCGAGGAAGAAGCAAGCCTGCTCGCGACAAGCCCACGTTTTATTGAAATGTTTGAGCGTCGCGATACATATTTCGCGTAATTGTGCATCCAGTACAAAAAAATTTAGCGAGCGCACTACTACAGAAGCGCGCCCGCCAGTTCGAGATCAGAAGCTTTGTCTTAAGTCAGGCCCGCTGGTCGAGCGCACGTCCAGCGCATTACACGCCTGCGTCGAGCGGCACCGTCCTCGATCATTTCGCCTGCCCCTTGCCGGAGCCAGAGTTTCCGGGCTTCGTTGGGGGAAAGCCATCGGTAGGTATCCACCTCCGTTCGACGACCGATGGTTCTAGGCAATCGGCACGAATGTGTCCTCGCTCGGTAGAGCCACACCAGTACTCCCGGTACGATTCGGTAGGCACCGCTCGCCGTTGTTTCCACTTCTACACGGAGCCCCGGAAGTTCTTCTTTAACGAGTCGCTTCAACGTGCGGCTTTTCTTTTCCCCTGGCCGCGAGGTTTCCATCGGGTTGGCGTCCATCCCGTTAAGCTTGCCGAGATGTTCCTTATTATGACGCTCCCTTAAAACGAGGATTTTCCTAGTTCTAGGATTTCTTAGATAGAGCGCTACTCCTTCGATGCGTTTAGGCATCGCCACCTCCCCTACACATTACGGTTGATCGTGAAATCGGCGATTTCGCTCAGAATTGCGCAACCCCAGGGAGAAATGTGCATCCCTTTGAGGGCCGCCTTCCCCTCTGCCACGAGGGAGCGCGCACGATTTTCGCTGTACGCGACCGCGCCACATTCATGGAACAAAACGCGCGCTTGGTCGAGGTCGGCCTCGGTCACTTCGCGCTTGCCGAAAATTGTGGCAAGTCGCGCGCGCTGTTCATCACTGCCGTGTTCCCTCACGAAGACCGTGAAGAGCGTCTTCTTCCGCTCCTGCAGATCTGACGTGACGGGTTTTCCCACCTCCTGTTCTGATCCGTAGATACCGAGCCAATCGTCCCAGAGTTGGTACGCGATGCCAACCGGCCTTGCGAAGGCTGTCATAGCTTCGAGATCGTCATCGCTCGCACCCGCGAAGATCATCCCCAAGTGGAGCGGTGCCTCCACGCTGTAACGAGCCGTTTTGAGCACCTGGATCTTGGTGACAGATGCTTCCGACGCCTCTCCAGGCTCCATGTCGAGCACCTGCCCGACTATCGTCGCCTCCGCCATCATCCGCATATGCCGCTGTGCACGCAAAATAACGTCGGGAGGGAACGGGGACTCGAGGAGCGCGTCGTACGCCATCTGACAACACAAATCACCGGCGAGTATCGCCCTCGAATGGGCGAAATGCTCGATGTCGCTGAGGGGTGACGTGCAGTTTGTCCCCAGCATGTGCTGAAAGACGCGATGGACGGTTGGAGCTCCGCGGCGCAGATCCGAGCGATCCATTATGTCGTCGTGGATCAGGAAGAACGCGTGGAAGAGCTCGGTCGATATTGCGGCCGAAATAACCTCTTCCCAATCCCGTCCCGAGCAGGCAGTGTACCCGATCGCAACGAGCGCCGGGCGCAGACGCTTTCCCCCGTTCATCACGAAGGCGCTGATGACGCGCGCGTCCGATGCTCCGATCGGATCAATGCTCGCCATCCTCTCAATGACTGCAGAAAGGTGGGCAGCCAGCGCCGAATCAATGCGCGACTTTAGTCTGCCCACGAAGGGCGCTAAGGTATTACGATTGCGATATGGCACTGTCGTCCCTTTCTGTGAGGTGTTACGGGATTTGGGCCAGCTCTGACGCCAGATACTGTCAACGAGCCTATTCGCATCATAGTGGCTCGCGGGCTTGCGTCAATGTATGAAGCATTTCGACTTGCGCGCTTACAGTGTCTTTGATAGAGTGTATAAAGCCGCCGAGAGGCGGTTTTAAAATGCGAAAATATGGCCAACCCATTTACTGAATACCTTCGACAAACGCGTGGCGAGCTGCGCCACGTCGCATGGCCGACGCGCGCGCAGACCATCATCTACGCGGTGCTAGTCGGTGCGATCTCTATCGGCACCGCACTCTATCTTGGGCTCTTCGACTTCCTTTTTACCACGGGCCTCACGCGGCTCTTGAATGCGCTGCCACAAGGAGCGCCGAGCGCCATTACCGCTTCGAGCACGAGCCCCCTTACTATCACGCCAATCGCGACTGGCACGCTCCCCGCAGGATCAGATCAGGTGCCCACTCCGTTCCAATAACACATGTCTTCAGATTTACTAGAAGCTAGAACCTAGAAGCTATCCAATTATGGCTCGACAAACGTACGGCACTGACAGGGAATGGTATGCCATCCACACGTATTCGGGATACGAAGACGCTGTCGCGCGCAATCTCAAGCAGCGCATCGAGGCTTTCAGCATGCAAGACAAGATTTTCAATGTCATCGTGCCGACGGAAAAGAAGATACGGATCAAAAATGGCCGCAAGACCGAGCTCAAGGAGAAACTGTTCCAAGGCTACGTGTTGGTAGACATGATCGCGACCGATGAGGCATGGAGCGTGGTGCGCAATACGCCGCAAGTAACCGGTTTTGTGGGTACCGCCAATCAAGCCGTGCCACTCTCAGCTGACGAGGTAGAAAAAATATTGAAGCGCACGACAGGCGACACGGTGCGCCACGCGATAGATCTTGCCGCGGGCGACGCTGTCATCATCATTGACGGCCCCTTCAAGGATCTGGAAGGCAAGGTGGGTGAGATTGACGAGGAGCGCGGAAAGGTTAAGGTACTAGTGCCGATGTTTGGCCGCGAGACGCCGGTGGAGCTCGAGGCAGATCAGGTGCAGCGCGTCTAACTATTTTCCAACATTACTGACTACTCATTATGGCCAAAGCAATAACAAAAATCATCAAATTGCAGATCGAGGCGGGCAAGGCCACGCCCGCGCCGCCGGTGGGTACCGCCCTCGGCCCCGCGGGCGTCAATATCGGCGAGTTCGTCAAGCAATTCAACGACCGCACGCGTCCTATGATGGGCACGATCGTGCCTGTCTTGATGAGAGTGTACAGCGACCGTTCGTTTGATTTTGTCGTCAAAAAACCACCAGCATCGCGTCTCATATTGAAAGCGATCGGACAGGAAAAGGGCTCGGGCAAACCGCAGAGCACGAAGGTTGGTAAACTTTCGAAGAAACAACTCCAAGAAATTGCTACCGAAAAGATGGAAGATCTGAATGCGAGCAATATGGAATCGGCAGAGAGAATAATTGCGGGTACGGCGCGCTCAATGGGCGTAGATGTAGAGCGTTAACCTCTTGAGGTTTCGTTGGTACAATCAGCGCATGGATGTAAGGCGCGAAATACAAGAAGCGCTCGCTCATGCGGGTGCTGAAGTGGGTGTGCATGTAGATGCCCAGGAGGTTCCGCTAGAGCATACTGACGATTTTGCACACGGCGACTACGCGAGCGGTATCGCACTCGCGCGTGCGAAAGAAGCGGGGATAGCACCACGCGCGCTGGCGGAGGAAATCGCTACAGCGCTCAATGTAGGACATCCGATGTCCTACATAGCAAAAATCGAGATCGCGGGACCCGGATTCATCAACTTCTATCTCGCCACCGCTGCACTTGCCGAGGCGGTTGAAGAGGCGCGGCAAGAAGGCATGTGGGGCTCAAACAGAAATCTGTCTGGAAAAAGAATAATGGTGGAATATACCGATCCGAACCCCTTCAAAGAATTCCACATCGGGCACTTGATGAGCAATGCGATTGGGGAGAGCATCGCGCGACTTTTAGAATTCTCCGGTGCTGAAGTGTACCGCGCCAACTACCAGGGTGATGTAGGTCCGCATGTAGCTAAGACTATCTGGGCAGTAAAAAATAAGAAAGTTGCTGGAGTCAGTTGGGGAGTTGCTTATGTTGTCGGTAATCAAGCTTACGAAAGTGACGGGGGGGCAAAAAAGGAGATAGATGAAATAAACGCGAAGCTTTACGACCGCTCGGACAGTGCGATAAATGAAATGTACGATGCTGGGCGCAGGGCATCACTCGCGCATTTTGAAGAACTCTACAAAATTCTCGGCACAAAATTTGACCACTACTTTTTTGAGAGCGAGACTGCGCCGCGCGGCCTGGAGTTGGTGCGCAAGAACCCTGGTGTGTTTGAAGGAAGTGATGGCGCAATCGTCTACAAAGGGGAGAAGGATGGACTGCACACACGCGTCTTCGTCACCTCGAAGGGATTGCCGACGTACGAGACGAAAGATCTCGGACTTGCGCAATTGAAGAGCGAAACGTGGCCGTTTGATATATCCATTACCGTGACCGCGCACGAGCAAGCGGATTACTTTGCGGTGGTGCTTGCCGCGATGCGCAAGGTATTGCCAGGCATCGCATCGAAGATAGGGCATGTCTCGCACGGCATGATGCGTTTCGCGGATGGGAAGATGTCGTCGCGCACTGGCAACGTCATCACTGGCGAGTCGCTCTTGAGCGATCTGAAAGACGCCGCGCTTGCGCGCGCGAGGGAGAGCAGAGCGGATGATCCCGAAGACTTAGCGCAGCAGATCGCCGTAGGCGCGATCAAGTATCAGATATTGCGACAAGCTTCCGGCAAAGATATTATTTTTGATCGCGCACGCGCCCTATCCCTCGACGGTGATTCGGGGCCATATCTGCAGTATACCCATGCGCGGGCGCATCAGGTCATCGCGAAAGCGCGAGCAGAAGGCATCAATCCTAGAGGCCTCGCCTCTAGGATTCCAGAGAGCGCAGTACACCTCGTCCGACTTCTACACCGTTTCCCCGAAGTAGCAGCGCGCGCGGCGCAGGTGCGGGAGCCGCATCTCATCACCAATTTTCTCATCGAGTTCGCCGCTGCCTTCAACAGCTGGTATGCGCAGGTGCACATCGTGGATGGCACAGCCGATGCTCCGCACAAAGTGGCCGTGGCCGACGCCGTGCGCTCCACGCTCAAGCAAGGTCTGTGGTTGCTTGGTATTCCGGCTCCGGAGAAGATGTGAACAGTTGCACGTTTGCTGTGCGAGAACATACCGTACAATGGCCACATGCAGCGGCATGAACCGATCTCCGACACGGGTCTTTTGCTCGGCTCCATTTTCGTCGCCGTGTCTATCGTAAGCATCGGCATCCTGGGCGATCATCAAGGTCCCCAGCAAATGGCAGTCGTTCAGAGCCGTGCGATGCTTGCGGCGGGCGAAACTACTGTAGGGACTAATGGCTTCAACCCAAATACTCAAAATGCTACGCCCAAGGACGCAAAGAACGACGCTGATTGCAAAGAGAAAATACCCAATACCCTGGGATATGGAGGGACGGAATATGCGTGCAACAACAACTGCGAGTATTGGGTGAAGGGATCAGGCGTGCAAGCAAAATTTCGTGCAGATACCAAGCCCGGCATTATACATATGTATGAATTCGCAATCTTTGGAACGGGATCGTTTGAACTGAGAAAATGTAATGAACGTGGCTTGGCAGGCTCGCTCGGGAATATAAGTAATAGTTATAGAACACTCGGTTATTTTCATGATTCTTCTTTTAATATGGTCGATAATCTTGCGCCAGCAGCGGGAACAGCTGCGACGACACCAAAAATTAGAGCACCGATCAATCTCCTTGATGACAGTTGGAGCAAGTCAGCAGCTAGTGGCGATTTAACAGCGCCACCCGGGGTAAACAACCCTGTGATGCATGATTACATCCGTGACAGTAGTGGAAAGATTGTTCGCGAAGAAATTTACACAAAAGCAAATCTTGGAGGGACGGGACCAGCCACCATTGCCCCTGTACCACAACCACCAGTGCCGGGTACTGTTGAGTCAATAAGTGGGTCCGATCTTTTCTGGTCCGGATCTCGAGAGCCTGTGTATCAAGGCACACTCACTCCTGTGCCACCCCCTGCGGCAACAGTGCCAGCTCCAACCGCTTTAGCGCCGACCGCCCCACCTATCGCAGCACCACAAGTAGTTACCATTAATAATGGCGGCGCGATCGATGAGGTAACTATTGGAGAAGTAGAGGTACAGATTACCAATAGAGGGCTCGAACCCGAAACGATTTCTGGAGGGAATTCGGCGCCAGCTTCTGCTCTGCCTTCAACAAATTGGACTGGCGTAGCGAAGTGTACTGCCGCTGCAGCACCAAGACCACTCCTTTTTCTCCCGGGCTGGAATGCATTAATTGCTGGCGGATGTTACTTATACAATAAGTGAGGGGGAAACGGTTTCTGAGGGATAATGGTGCCAGGTATGCTCCGAGGAAAACGGTGTCGGGGAAACGGTGTCGGACACCGTTATGGAGGGAGTGAATTCGTGGTGTAATGCTATTGCTGTTTTGGCCTTCCCCCGACCGCATGGTTGCCTGCAGCGCAAATTTTTCAACGATTTGTTCAACAGTGTTGCTAACGCCGCCGGTATGCGTCTTTACGGTCATCGGCATCGAAGACAATGATTGAATCTTGCGTGTCGAAGTAGAAGAATGCTCGGTAATTGCGTGTTATGCGGAAGGAGTAGATACTCCTACGCTCTCGAAGTTTTTTGACATGCAAACGCGAATCCCGCCAGTTTGCAGCAAGCAAATCGATCTGTCGTTTGGCGAGCACGCGCACATGCTGCGGGAAACCCTGTACCGCTCGGTGGTAGTCGTCGGTTGAAATGACCTTGTACACACGCCTTATGCACGGGGAGCGAATTTTCGGGTTGCTCGCCGGAACGACCCAAGAATGCGATCAGGGTGCTTGTAGTTGTCCAATGATTCTGAAGGAACTATGATATCCATATCGCGTCGCAGCGACCGCACTTCCTGCAATACTTTAGACAGGAGTTTTTCTGTTGTGGTATTTGTTACCATTCGTCCAGTATAGCATATTCGGCTTTTGATTCGAGTGATTTGAAGGCTAAGATAGAGGAATGAGCGACAAGGTTGAGTCTGCGAAGCGCGAGGAGGCTATTTTGGCATTTTGGAATGAGCGGGGGATTTTTGAGAAATCCTTAAATAAGCCTGCGCCGAATGGGGACTATGTTTTTTATGATGGTCCGCCGTTTGCTACTGGCACGCCGCACTATGGGCACATCGTCGCCTCGGTGATCAAAGACGCAGTACCGCGGTATTGGACGATGCGTGGATACCGTGTGCCACGGCAGTGGGGATGGGATTGCCATGGGCTACCGATAGAGAATATCGTCGAGAAGGAGCTTGGCTTCAAACACAAGAAAGACATCTTGAATTACGGCGTCGCCAAGTTCAACGAAGTGTGCCGCTCGAAGGTGCTGATGTACGTGGATGAATGGAAAAAGGTTATTCCGCGCATTGGCCGCTGGGCAGACATGGAGCAGCCGTACTTCACCATGAGCCGCGATTTTATGGAGAGCGTGTGGTGGGCTTTTAAGCAGCTCTACGACAAAGGATTGGTGTACGAAGATTATCGCTCGATGCATATCTGTCCGCGGTGCGAAACGACGCTCTCGCAGAGTGAAGTCACCGAAGGATACAAAGACGTGAAAGATTTGGCGGTGACGGTGAAGTTTAAATTGAAAAATCCAGAGAAACTGGGACTTAGCGGTGATGTTTATATGCTTGCATGGACAACGACACCGTGGACTCTGCCTGGAAATGTCGCTTTGGCCGTTGCCGGAGAGATTACATATGTTGCAAAGAAGGCGAGCGCTGGTGTCGTTATCGCCGCAAAGGAAGCACAAGGGGTCGAAGGGGAAGAAACGGGAGCATGGAAAGGAAAGCAACTCGTCGGCCTCGAATACGAGCCGCCTTTTGATTACTACATCAACGATACGACACTGAAGAATCGAGAGAATGGGTGGAAAGTGTACGCCGCGGATTTTGTGACGGCCGAGAGTGGGACAGGTATCGCGCACGAAGCGCCGGCCTTTGGCGCCGATGATTGGGAATTGGCCAAGAAATACGATATCCCTTTTATCCAGCACGTGAAGATGGACGGCACGTTCAAGCCGGAGGTCAAGGATTTCGCGGGAGAAGACTTGAGCCCGCGCGCAAAAAACATTCCAGAGGAAGTGCGCGAAGTCGATCTCGATGTGAAAAAGTATCTTGAAAAGAAAGGGCTCCTTTTTCACTCGGAAAAATATCTCCACAGCTATCCGCACTGCTGGCGCTGTGACACGCCGCTACTGAATTATGCTACCTCGTCGTGGTTCGTGAAGATCGAAGCGCAAAAGGAAAAGCTGTTGGAGACCGCAAAAACAATTAACTGGTCGCCAGCGCACATCAAGGAGGGCAGGTGGGGCAAGTGGCTGGAGGGTGCGCGCGATTGGTCTATCTCGCGGCAACGATTTTGGGCGAGCGTGATCCCTATCTGGCGATGCGGTAGGGGAGTGAACAGTGAACAGAGAGCAGCGAACAAAGGGTGCGGGCACGAAATTGTTTTTGGAAGTGCCTCAGATCTCGAGCAGGCTAGTGGACAGAAAGTAGATGATTTGCACAAACACATCGTGGATGAGATCACATTTGCTTGCGACAAGTGTGGTGGAGTGATGAGGCGGATTCCCGATGTGCTCGATACCTGGTTCGATTCTGGCTCGATGCCCTATGGGCAGGCGCATCATCCCTTCTCGCAGGGCCAAAGGGAACCCTTGGGTTCCCTTTGGCCCCCGAACTTCCCGGCACAATTCATCGCCGAAGGGCAGGACCAAACGCGTGCGTGGTTCTACTACCTCCATGTCCTCGCAACATCAATTTTCAATAAGAATGCGTTCGAGAACGTGATCGTCAACGGCATTGTGCTTGCGGAGGACGGCAAGAAAATGTCGAAGCGTCTGCAAAATTATCCCGATCCCATGGAGATCGTAGAAAAATACGGCGCCGATGCATTGCGTCTCTACCTGCTCGCCTCTCCCGTAATGCAAGCAGAGAACCTCAATTTCTCCGAGAGGGGAATTACCGAATGGAAGAGCGTCCTCACGCGCCTCGAAAATGTGCTTTCTTTCTACCAACTCTATCGCGCCGACGTGGCGCACGAGTCCCTGCCTGCCGGCAGGCAGGGAGCGCCTGCGAGCGAACATGTACTCGACCGTTGGATCGTCGCGCGGCTGAATCAAGTGCACGGGGAAATCACTGAATCGATGAATGTATACAACCTCACAGCCGCGACACGCCCGCTCGCGCGCTTCGTCGATGACCTTTCTACATGGTATTTACGTAGGAGTAGAGAGAGGATCAAAGATGGTGATGCATCAGCACTGGGAACCACGCTGTTCGTTCTGCGTGAGACATCCAAACTCATTGCACCCTTCGCGCCTTTCATGGCGGAGCATTTGTGGCAGGAGTTGAAAACAGAAAATGATGAGGAGAGCGTGCATTTGGCGGAGTGGTCGGAAGTTCGAGATGTCGATGAAACAGTGATTGTTCAGATGCGCGCCGCACGGGAAATTGTTTCGAAAGCGCTCGAGGCGCGTGATTCAGCGAAGATCAAGGTACGCCAACCACTGACGTCGCTTACGATCCCCGACACCGCACAACTTTCAGATGAATACCGTGCCATTATTGCTGATGAAGTGAACGTTAAAAACATTTTGGCCGGTAAAGACATTGCCCTAGACACCAATATCACCGATGAATTGCGCGAAGAGGGAACGCTTCGCGATATTATCCGCGACATTCAGGCGTTCCGGAAAGAAAGCGGATTGCAACCGAAAGACCGCGGCGTATACCATGTTGCCCGTTCGGCCGACAATGTTTCGTTCATTGAAGCGCATCGCGAATATCTCGAGAAGGAAACGAATACCGATATCCCAATAGGGGTTTCGTAAACCCCTTTCTAGAACCTTGCACCTATTCCCCATGTATCAGAAATATCAAACAGATGCGCTGGTCTTAAAAAGCTCCGGTCTGGGCGAGGCAGATAAAATGTTTGCTCTGTACACCAAGGATTTTGGGAGGGTAGCGGCTCGCGCCTCTGCTGTCCGCGCGGAGAGGTCGCGCATGCGCTACGCGCTGCAGAATTACGCACGCGCTGATGTAGCGCTCGTGCGCGGCAGACGCGGTTGGCGATTGGCAGGAGGAAGTGCGATCAAAAGTGCTGCCGGCGATGCAAAAGGCATCGCTGCGTTTGCGCGCATTTCGGAGCTGGTACTGCGCCTCGTCCAAGGAGAAGAAAAGAATGAGTATTTGTTTGCCGCGCTCTCGGAGGCACACACGGCATTGATGCAAAAGACATGCGCAGCCTGGCCCACGATCGAGATCGTCTGCGTGGCGCGCGCGCTCTACGCGCTCGGCTATCTCTCTTCCGAAGCCCTTGAGACCGCACTCTTTACACACACGGCATACACTGGCGAGCATCTGCTCGAAGCAGAGACTATGCGCGATAAATTGCTTTCATCCATCAATCATGCGATTGCGGAAACGCAGCTGTAAGTGTAGGCTCTTTGTATGATCACTGTTGAGCGATTGACAGAAGCGAATGAAGACACCCTCAAAGATATTTTAAGATTGATCGCACAGCTTCGCAGAAATTCCGCCGAGCATACGGGTTCCCTCTACGACATTCGGGACACCGTTGCGAATGAAAAGGCGGTGTGCATTGTTGCAAAAGACGGCAGACACATTGTTGGGGTAGCAACGCTCTATATCCTCGTCAAAGTCGGAAAGCGTATAGGCTATGTGGAAGATGTGGTAGTCGACGAGCAGTATCGTGGGCAAGGACTTGGTAAGAAATTGATGGAATCCATTATCGACGTGGCCCGCAAAGAAGCACTCAATAATTTATTTTTAACGAGCAGTCCAGCGCGCACTGCCGCCAATAATTTGTACCAAAAGTTGGGGTTCGAGATTGTAGAAACAAATCCCTACATGTTAAAGCTCTGAGAGGTCTTTGCGTGATACAATTTTGTTGATGCCTCCCTATCACGAGGAAGAGAAGATTGGGCGACTACGGCGGGCGATGTACTCTCGCAAATTTGGCGACACTTTAGGATCGCGGGAGCGCCGCAAGTTAGACCCAGGACATGAGGAGATTCCCGAAGACTGGGAGCAAGGTGCTGCACAAAGTGAGAAACCGACGTCTCTGCCGCTCGATGCGATGTTGCTGCGGCCGGCTGCACCTTCGCGCGCCCGCGCCATCATGGGATGGATCCTCGTCGCCGCGGGGTTGTTTTTTGTCGGCACGCTCGGGTTTTTTGCCTACTATTTGTTCTTCGGGGGTGCTTCGGCGATCTCCTCGAGAAATATAGACATCGCCATCACTGGACCCACACAGATCGCGGGTGGCGAGCTGACCGATCTCGTGATCACCGTTACGAATCACAATCGAGAATCCCTCGAGCTCGCTGACCTGGTCACCACGTTTCCCACAGGGACGCGGCTCAATCAGGGGAGCTGCACCTACCAGACCTGTCGCGTCTCGCTCGGGGAGATAGCGCCGGGCAAATCTCTCATCGTGAAGCTGCCCGCGGTATACCAAGGTGCTGCGGGGCAGCATGCTACCGTCGAAGCCGAGCTCGAATATCGCCTTGCCAGTTCGAATACAATTTTCACCGCGTCATCGCAATACGGTTTTGTCTTTGGTTCATCCCCCCTCACAGTCGCGGTGGACGGCAACACACAAACCATTTCCGGTCAGCCGATGCGCCTCACCATCACCGTGTCGTCCAATGTCAACCAACCCGTGTCCGACGTATTACTCCACGCCGACTATCCTTTCGGTTTCAAGCAGACCGGGGCAAATCCTGCCGCCAGCTCTGCGGGATTGTGGGAATTGGGAGTGCTCTCGCCTGGTGAAACAAAAACTATCACGCTTGATGGCGTGCTCTCTGGTGAAGTGGGTGACGCACGCGTTTTCCACTTCACCGGAGGTACGAAGACGAGCGCTACGTCGAGCGCGATCGAGGCACCACTTTCCGACACCTCGCTTACCGTGGCGATCGCGCAACCGTTCCTTGCAATCAGTGTGTCAGTCAACGATGCTCCGAGTGCGAAATCTGTCGCGGTTAAGCCCGGCGACATAGTCAATATATCAGTCGCGTACCAAAATAATCTCTCGAGCGCGATCCAGAATGCCGTCATCGTCGCACGGCTTAGTGGCATTTCGATAGACGGCACCACTGTGCATAGTGAAGACGGTTTTTACCGATCGACAGACAATGCTGTCCTTTGGGACAAAACTACGACCGGCGGTACGCTTGCAACACTCGACTCTGGCGTAGGGGGCACACTCGGCTTTACCTTCCAGGTACCCTCGTCGCAAGATCTGCAGGGGATACAAAATCCGGTCTTGAACATATCGATCTCCGCCGCGGGCACGCGACTCGGTGAGAGCGGCGTCCCAGAAAATTTGCAATCAACCGCTTCTCAGAAAATCGTGGTCGCGAGTGATCTCTCATTTGCAAGCCAAGGCTTGTATTTCACCGATCCCTTTGGCGCATCGGGCCCTATGCCGCCCAAAGCGGGTGTAGAGACGACCTACGCTGTCGTCCTTTCGATCACCAATACGACCAACAAGATCACGAGTGGGAAAGTCGTGGCAACCCTGCCGCCGTACACGCGCCTCGTCGGCAATCACTATTTGCCAGCGTCCGAGACGGTCAGCTTCAACGGCACGACCGGACTGTTTACGTGGGATGTCGGGGATATCGAGGCGGGCGTGGGATTGAACGGCACATCGCCCCGGCAAGTTGTGATCGAATTGGGCTTCACGCCCTCCACCTCGCAGATCGATTCCGAGCCCAAGCTCTTGCAGGGCATTACGCTCACGGGCACCGATGATTCGACGGGCAAAGCAGTGCAGAAAAGCGCTCCCGATGTGACGACGAATATCATTGGCGATCCGGGATTTACCTCCATCAACGCAAAGGTGATAAAGTAACCGACTTATGGCGGATGCAAAAAAAGACGAAAGCATGGAAAAAATTGTATCCCTCTGCAAACGGCGGGGATTCATTTACCCTGGCTCCGAGATCTACGGCGGCTTTAGTGGCTTTTGGGATTATGGACCGCTTGGGGTGGAGTTGAAGAACAACCTCAAACAGCTCTGGTGGCGCATGTGTGTGCAAGAGCGCGAGGATGTGTACGGGCTCGATGCCGCGATCATCATGCATCCGCGTGCGTGGGAAGCGAGCGGACACGTGAGCGGGTTTGCTGACCCTATGGACGATGGCAGGCAATTCAACACGATGTTCCGCACAGAGGTCGGCGCGGGAGACGAAGCGACTACGAGTTATCTGCGGCCGGAGACGGCCGGCGGCATTTTCCTCAATTTCAAGAATGTCGTGGATTCACTGCACCCCAAATTGCCCTTTGGCATTGCGCAGATCGGCAAGGCCTTTCGCAACGAGATCGCTCCGCGGGATTTTATTTTCCGTGCGCGCGAATTCGAACAGATGGAGATCGAGTATTTCGTTCGACCCAATGATTGGGAGGGAAGTTTTGAAGAGTGGAATAGAGCGATATATAGCTATATTGATGCGGTCGGTATTGATCGCGCGCTCGTGCACGAACTCGAGGTGCCGGATGCGGAGCGTGCGCATTATTCCAGGCGCACGATCGACTTCGAATTCGATTTTCCATTCGGTCGCAAAGAACTTTTCGGTCTCGCATACCGCGGTGATTTCGATCTTTCGGCACACGCCGCGGGATCGACTGTGGACCTTTCATACCTTGATCCGGAAACAAACGAACGCGTTGTGCCGCACGTCATCGAGCCGTCTTTTGGCGTCGATCGCGCGCTCCTTGCACTCCTCGTTTCCGCCTACACCGAGGACGAGCTAGGCGGTGAGCCGCGCACGTATTTAAAATTCAATAAAGCAGTAGCCCCCGTCAAAGCAGCTGTTTTTCCACTGTTGAAAAATAAACCGGAACTCGTCGCGAAAGCGCGCGAAGTGTATTCCAGCCTCAAGTCTCAAGTACCCAGCATCCAGTTTGACGACAACGGTAACATAGGCAAACGCTACCGCCGCCAAGATGAGATCGGCACACCTGCATGCATCACCATAGATTTCCAAACGCTCGAAGACAACACCGTCACGGTGCGCGACCGCGATACGGGCGAGCAGGAGCGTGTCTCAATCGGTGAGCTTGCCTCACGCCTCAATTTATAAAGCCGATTTTATCAGCACTCGCTGCGTGCCCAGCACTAAAGATTTTAGTCCTGGGCGTGCTAGGATTGGCGCATGATGGGGCGAGGGATGAATATTACGATCACTGCGGGCACGATCATTAAGGCCGTGCTCATTATCGCGCTGGCGTGGCTCCTTTTTGTACTGCGCGGGACAGTGCTCATCGTACTCACGGCGATCGTGATTGCTTCAGCGATCGAGCCTGCCGTTATCGGATTGATGAAGCGGAAGGTGCCGCGCATTCTTGCGGTCATCGCGGTCTATCTCGTGCTCTTCGCCGTGTTCTTCAGCATCTTCTATTTCTTCCTGCCCTCGGTCTTCAATGATCTTGCGGAGTTCGTGGGCGCTATGCCGGTGTACATAGACTCGCTTGCGCAGGCAGGCATCATTTCACACTATGCTGAAGTCGTTGGCGGCCCTTCGGGAGGCGAGGCGATCTCTTCTGCCAATATCTTGGAGGGCATTCGCAGCACACTCGGCTTCGACCTGATCTTTAGCAATACCTTTGCCGCGATCGCGGCCGTATTCGGCGGCGTTTTTTCCTTCATACTCATCATCATTTTCTCCTTCTATTTTGCAGTGGTCGAAACAGGTGTCGACGATTTCCTTCGTGTCATCACACCGAAATCTCACCAATCGTATGTGCTTGGTCTCTGGCGCCGTTCGCAGCACAAGATCGGTCTCTGGATGCAAGGGCAGTTGCTGCTTGCGGTCATCATGGGTGTCTTGGTCTACCTTGGGCTTACGATACTCGGCGTGCCGCACGCACTCGTTCTTGCGGTTATTGCTGCATGCTTTGAGATCATTCCGGTGTTTGGGCCAGCGCTCGCTGCAGTGCCGGCTGTGGCGATAGCATTCGCCGCTGGTGGCCCTTTGCTCGGTCTTCTTACGGTAGGAATGTACGTGATAGCCCAGCAGTTTGAGAACCACCTCATCTATCCACTGGTGGTCACCCGCGTCGTGGGTGTGCCGCCGCTTTTGGTCATACTCGCTCTCATTGTGGGTGCGGAACTAGCAGGCTTTCTTGGCGTCATCCTTTCGGTGCCGATCGCGGCCACGATCCGTGAATTGGCACGCGACCACGAAAGCGGCCGGCTCCGTGAACATGCAAGTGAATGAACATGAATCCCGTTAGAAGTCGCGGACGCACAGGATTTTCCATATTATATGCGCAATCAGTTTTATAAGTTGTAATAGACCATACTGTGGCTACGCAAACTCGTCCGCGTCCTACTTCTAACGGGATGAAGCAGTCGCTGTATCTCACAACCACCTTGCCGTATGTCAACGCCGATCCCCACATCGGCTTTGCGCTGGAGCTGGTGCAGGCCGACATCTACGTGCGCTACCGCGCACTGCAAGGCACGTCAGTTTTTTTCAACACCGGCACCGATGAGCATGGTCTAAAAATCTACCGCAAAGCGCTTGAGGAGGGAAAGGAACCGCAAGCATATGTGGACGAGTACGCGGCGAAATTCCGCATGCTCAAGGAGAAGCTCAACCTCTTTTCCAATATTCACTTCGTTCGCACCACTGATCCGCAGCACAAAGCTGCCGCGCAGGAAATGTGGCGACGTTGCAGCGCGGCTGGGGATATTTACAAGAAAAAATACAAAGGATTGTACTGCGTCGGAGACGAAGCCTTCATCAAGGAAAGTGATCTCATTGACGGGAAATGTCCAAACCACCCGACGATGGATCTTACAGAAATTGAAGAAGAGAACTATTTTTTTCGCTTGAGCGCGTATCAGGAAAAATTGCTCGCATATTTACGGCGCGAAGGTGTCATCGTGCCTGAATGGCGCAGACAAGAAGCTATCAATTTCGTGGAAGGTGGGCTCGAGGATTTCAGCGTCTCACGCGATACATCGCGCATGGGTTGGGGCATTCCGGTACCAGAAGACGATTCGCAGGTGATGTATGTGTGGTTCGATGCGCTCACGAATTACATCTCGACATTGGGGTGGCCCTTCGATTCCGCTCATGGTAAACCCGCTTCCGAAAATTTATTCGAGAAGTTTTGGGTAGGTGGAGAGACATTGCAACTCGCAGGCAAAGACCAGGTGCGCTTCCAATCCATCATGTGGCAGGCGATGCTCATGTCGGCGGGATTGCCCAATACGCAGCGCGTCGTCTACCACGGTTTCATCACCAGTGGCGGGCAGAAAATGAGCAAATCAATCGGCAATGTGATCGACCCGTACGCGATCGTGGAAGAATACGGCACCGACGCACTACGCTATTATCTTGCGCGGCACATCCAGCCGTTTGAGGATTCCGATTTCACGATGGAAAAATTCAGGGAGGCATACAATGCCGATCTTGCCAACGGGCTGGGGAATCTTGTGGCTCGTATTTTACAGATGTCCTCCACGCACCTTGCCGCACCGCCGGATATTACAGACTTGAAAGATGTTACTGAAATACAGACGGACATTTACAATTTTGATTTTAACAAAGCTGTGGATCATTTATGGTTTCGCATGCAATATTTGGATGGATTAATTCACGAGCAGCGAACCTTTGAAGTTGTCAAAACCAATAAAATTACCGGTCAAAAGCAATTAACATACTTGCTCGGACAGCTTGCAGAAATTGCAGTTTTGCTAGAACCATTTATGCCTTATACAAGCGAAAAAATAAAACTTGCAATAAGTGAGAACAAAAAACCTGAGAATCTGTTCCCGAGGAAGGAATAGCCATGGACACCACGACGCTTCTCTGGACGCTTGCCGCGACCATTTCCGCTGGGGCACAAGTCTTTATCTCCAAGATCGTGGCTCATGAGCATCGCGATGCCGCGTTCAACGGCATGATGATGTACGGCATCTCGGGTGCCATCGCCGCGCTCATTCTGATAGCGCACCCGTGGCCGCATGACTGGCTTCTCGGTGCTCTCCTCGGTATTTTCGCTGGCTCCATCCATTCGCTTGGCAATTACATCCGCATAGAATCGCTCAAACACATCGAAAGCGTCATTTATTTCCCGCTCAACAAATTGCTCGGGCCGCTGGTCGTTGTCGTTGCCGCGGTGGTGTGGTTCGGCGATGCACTCACTCTACGCGAATATATCGGCATCGCACTCTCGCTCACGGTACCGCTCTTCCTCATTTCTGCTGGCGAGCATCATCGACAGAAAAATCTTCGTTTCGGCCTCGTGCTCATGGTGCAATCCACTATCCTGACCTCTGTGTCTGTCCTTTTCAGCAAAGAAGCGCTCGTGCGCACATCGGACGTACTCTTCATTATTGGCGCTGCACAACTAGCCGGCACGCTTTGCTCGATGGCTATCCTTTCGAAACAAAAAGGCGTGCGCACCATGGTCTCCCACATTGATAGGCGCGACATCTCCCTCGGTCTTATAACAGGCATACTTGCGTTCGCATCGACGTACACGCTTTTCGAGGCGCTCTCGACGGGGCTCGTGAGTATCGTATATGTTATCCAAGCTCACTATATTTTGATACCGATTGTGTTAGCGGTCTGGTGGTACAAAGAACACATGAACATACGCAAAGGCATCGCCATCGTTGTGTCGCTCCTGGCTATCAGTGTATTGTATTCAGGATGAAATATTTTGACGCCCATACTCATGTGCAGTTCGTCGCCTACAACGACGACAGGGAAGCCACGATACAGCGCGCCAAGGACGCGGGTGTGGTGATGAATGTGGTCGGGACGCAGAAGGATACTTCCACTACGGCGGTGGAGCTTGCCGAAAAGTATGACCACATCTATGCTTCGGTAGGCTTGCACCCGATTCACACATCGAAGTCGTATCACGATGCGAAAGAGTTTGGTAGCGATGGAAAAGCGTTTACCTCGCGCAGTGAGCACTTTGATATATCAAAGTACCGACCGCTGGCAGAAAATCTTCGCACGATCGCGATAGGCGAGTGCGGACTCGATTACTACCGCCTTGAAGCGGATACGAAAAAACTGCAGGAGCGCACATTTATCGAGCAGATCGAATTGGCGAATGCCGTGGGGAAGCCGCTCATGCTCCATATCAGAGACGCCTACGACGACGCACTCACGATTTTGAAAGCGCATGCCAATGTACAAGGCGACGTACATTTTTTTGCAGGGGACTGGGCAACGGCAAGAAAATTCTTAGATATTGGATTCGCTCTCTCATTCACCGGCGTCATTACCTTCACGCACGATTATGACGAAGTGGTCCAAAACGCGCCACTCGACATGCTGCTTTCAGAAACCGACGCCCCCTACATCACCCCTGTGCCCCACCGAGGCAAGCGCAACGAATCCTCGAATATTCCCCTCATAGTCGCCCGCATCGCCCAGATCCGCGGCGAAGACCTCGAAAAAGTCCGCGACCAACTATTCACCAACACCCGCCGCGTGTTTAATTTTTGAGCAAATGCAGAAATTCCGGTACCGATATTTTTGCTTGTCGCAAAATGCTCCGCAGATTCTTTCGCGAAATGTCGCGGGAATGCATCGCAACCGTCGCATGCCGTTCCGGATCATCGCGGTGGCGCAACTGCATGTGCGATCCCGATTGCCGAACGACCGTAAAGCCGGCCTTTTCTAGAGTCCGAATGATCTCCGATGCGCGAAGCATCGGAAGTATGCTCATACCGCAACGGCAATGGCTCCTGCGATGTGCGAAAGTTTACCCCGAGCAGCAACACGCCGTTCGTCGTCGATCACCAATTTCTGTTCATCGAAGGCGACCTCGCAGAGCAATTCAATTAGGTCTTTAGCCATACGCTTGGCATCCACGAGCGTCGAACCTTGCGTCATCGTTCTATCGAAGCTCGGCACTTCCACAAGGTACAGTTTGTCAGAATGATCATACCAAATAGAAGTATTGAAACTGCCGTACTTGGTTTTGATCAAGTATATTTTCTTTTGCTTTTTCACCATGGTGGCATTCTATCATATAGCCAATAGAATGCATGAAAATCATCCGTAACTATTCACCAACGCCCACCGCATCTTCGGCATCAGTTGATCCAACTTGCCACCGCGCGCAAAAGGCGTATTGTGGGGGCACTATGGAGATGATTCATAAAGTCGTCGAGTGGGCGCGATCTTCAAAGTTCCCGACAACGGTCTTATTTGCCATCGTACCTATTCTTCTATTCGCTGGTTTTGCGATAGCGTCTATAGATACTGAAGTTACCGCCTGCGTAAACAATAAAAACGGATCAGTACGCATCATCAACTTTCTGGGCGGCGATTGTACCAAAACCGAGACGAAAATCGTGTGGAACAAACAGGGCCCTACTGGCCCGCAGGGGCAGCAGGGAGAAAAAGGCGATACCGGGACGGCAGGTACGAGTAACCTCACGATTATTGGCGGCGGCGGTGAGTTCCCGTGCAGTAATTGCACTGTGTTTTTCCCCGCACTTTCCACGTTAATGGCTGCTGCAAATGAACAGGATGCCGCACAAACTCTACCGGCATCAGGTACCGCATCGATGTTTTACTTCCACATAAAGCATAATTCCACGCCCAACCTCACATTCACCGTCATGAAGAATGGCACGGCGACGGCGGTCAGCTGTTCGATTAGCGGTGATAGTTCTGCGACAACCTGTAATGATACAACCGACTCGGTAGCGTTCAGTGCGGGCGACACCATATCAATACGCTCTGTGGGTACAGGAATTATTGAAACAATGCGATGGACGGCGCAGTATCAAGGGGATGGGATTGCAGGGCCTCTGGGGGCATCCTTAAAGAATAGTGATTTTTATTTTGTTGAGACCCCAGTAATGACGGTCCCAAGAGGTACTGGATTAACTACTGGCGTTGGCTGCACTAGCACAAACGACATCGCAATCGCAGGAGGTCCGGAGTTTTTGACTGGCGGTGATATGAACTGGAGGACAGTTAGCAGTCGTCCGGACACTTCGAAATATAGCTGGGATGTTTCGGTGTTTCTTCAGACCACAACACAAGATGCACAAGGTACATTGGTGGTTAGAGCCATGTGTCTCCGGTTACCTTAATAGTTAATATCCGGAGACATGCTTGCGCCACTTTCCCCTCCTTGTTGATTGGCTAAAATCACTGATTTGGTTTTGTTTGAACATGACCGAAAAAGAGAAAAAAATTGTACCCGCAGTTATTTTAAATGATTTAAAATATTTGTCAGTTAGAAAGTTATATTTTGATTGGTTTTTTAATTCTGCTTCCGAGGTAGCCGTTCAATTATTGGACAACTCCATTAAGCTTTATCTGCAGAGCATAGACCGTGAGGATCTTATCACCCACATAAGACAATGGAGAGGGGATGAGACGCATAATATTGTTAGAATTATAGATACGTTGGTTGAAAAGCTGCGAATAGATTTCCCAATTGAACAGCATAGAGATGTTTTAGAGAGTATTTACAAATTATACCGAGTTCGTTATTTGGATTCTTTAGAGAAAATAGGTGAATCCAGGACATTGTTGAAAGATTTAGATACAATCGATTATACATATAAATATTTCAGGGACATCTTATCATTGAGCGCAGGGGCTCGGGCAGAAACTTTAATGGATAAGCTATTTTTTAGGAAAGAAGATTTACTGTGGGGCGAAGACAAGATGAGTTTGTATCAACTATTTTACAGAGATAATAAGCACTTCAGACCCCGTGTCGGATAATAGATGTCTGGGACCGTTCTCCTCTGATGAGGAAGATGCGAGTTCAAGGCCTGCCGAGGGTATAAAATGAGTTTGTTTTGGGGCACGGTGTCGGGTACCGTTCTCCACCAGCAATGGCCGCGTCGTCTTTTCGTATTTGTTCAAAGCCACGGACAAGTTCCATGCTTCAAGTATGCCCTGATTTGCCAACTTTGGAAGCACGCCTGATCCTGAATCCACAGGGTCGTATCAATGTTCATTGACGAATCATCCGACCCGGATACAATGCTTTTACGTTACCTCGCCGGGCCTTGCGCCCGGTTTTTTCGTTAATATGCTATAATCGCAGACATGAAACGAGTTGTGAAAAAAATGGCAACCGTCAAGACCCGCTATGGATCGTTTCAGGTTGTATTTGAACCCGAAGCCGATATGGGCGGGTATGTTGTCGTCGCACCCACGGTGCAGGGAGCCGTGTCGTGGGGCAAGAACTTTGCTCATGCCAAAAAAATGATCGCAGAGTGTATTGACGGCGCTATCGAAGCCCGTGTCATTGCGGAAGCAGTGGAGGAGGGGAATGTTCGGTTTACCGCTCGCGCAGAGAAGATGCCGGTTTTTGCATGAGCATTATTCCAGTGCTCGCGGCGCGTGTAGTAATACGCAAGCTGATCCGGGCTGGATTCAGGTATGCAAAATCGCATGGAAGTCATCAGTATTATTTTCATCCGATAACGAAACGCATGACCTCTGTTCCCATCCACGGTGGCAACACGATCGGCCGCAACCTTCTCCAGCAAATATTGAAACAAGCCGGGCTTACGATCAAGGAATTCTTGGAACTTTAAAGATGCATACGTGGGCCGATTTTGATTTGCTGCCCTAAAGAGGCCGTGATACAGTGCCCGCACATATGGCAGAGGCAGATACGATGGTGATTTCCGACACTTCGGCAGAGGAGGTGATTTCCCGCGTGTATGAGATCGGCTACCACGTCGCTCCCGACACGCAAGAAGCAGAGGTGGAAGGCGTCGTTGCTGAAGTGCGCGCGGTCATCGAAAAGGAAGGGGGCCGATTTCTAGCAGAGGGCGCGCCATCCTTGATCAAGCTCGCGTACCCGATTGCGGGCAAGGCGGGTGGGAAGGCAGGGGAGATCGATCGAGGCTACTTCGGGTGGATAAAATTTGAAGCACCTATCGCTACGGCGGAGGTGTTGCAAGTGTGGCTTGCTGCTCACCAGGGTATTTTGCGCTCGATAGTGTTCCAAACGGTGAGGGAGGAGACGCGCGCACGCTTCAAGACGGCGGTCTTGCGCGACGTGAAGCGCAGCGATATTCTTAAAGCTGCCCCAAGGCACGTAGAAGAGACATCAGCGCCGATCTCGGAAGCAGAACTCGAGAAAGCGCTCAGTGAGATAACGAGCGAGTAATCGAGCGACTATATCGAACTGACCCAGCACCTTTTCTAACAACTCAAACGCCGCTTGCTCAATATGTTCACAGCAGATATTATCCTCCTTACAGCACGGACGAGTCTAAAAGGTGCTGGGTGTAAGTTATTTCTAATTCGCTCCGCTCATAAGAAAAACTAACATGTATTTGAACAAAGCACTTATATTTGGCAACCTTACACGCGATCCTGAAGTGCGGGCGCTCCCAAGCGGCATGAATGTGTGCTCCTTTGGTGTCGCGACCAATCGCGTTTTTCGGGATCGCGAGGGCAAGAAGCAAGAGCAGACCGATTTTCACAATATCGTGGTCTTTGGACGTCAGGCTGATACTACCGCGCAATATCTAAAAAAGGGCTCCTCGGTCTTTATCGAGGGTCGCATTCAGACACGAAGCTGGGAAGGCAAGGACGGTGAGAAAAAGTATCGCACCGAGATCGTGGCCGACCGCGTGCAATTCGGACCCCGTTCGACGGGCTCAGGGCAAGCGCGCCCTCGTAATGAAGACGGACAAGCATCGCCGCAGCAAGAGGAAGAGATGGGCGGCGGTGGAGCAGGAGCTGGTATCGAGTATCCTAAAGACGATATTAATCCCGACGACATTCCATTCTAAATATGGCAAACATCCTTACGCAGAACGACATCCGGCACGTAGATTACAAAGACATTGATCTCTTGAAGCAATTCATCAATCCGCATGGTCGCATTCTGGGCCGCAAGAGGACTGGCCTCACGGCCAAGCAACAGCGCGCGGTCGAGGCGGCTGTGAAGCGGGCGCGCTATATGGCGCTTCTCCCGTACGTCCAGAAGTAAAAGCGTGAGGGACTGCGTTCGCAGTCCAATGCGCCCCTTCTTTAGTGAGGAAATGATATTCGCGCTATCGCGACACCATACATCGCGATTAAGCCAAGAATGATCGCAATAACCTGCGCCGAGTCATCGGGCAAGCCGAAGAGCATAAGAAACCGATTGATACGGTCCCAGCCATCTTCCATTTGGAGTTCCTCCAGTAGGGCGATCTCTATTATACACGTTCCACGTACTCACCCGTCTCGGTGTTGATACGCACCACGTCGCCTGTCTCGACAAACATCGGCACATTGAGGGAGGCGCCGGTCTCGAGCGTGACCACTTTGTTGCCCCCCTGGGCAGTGTTGCCGCGGGTGTTTGGCGGCGCCTCCCTTACTTTCAGATCCATTTTTATCGGGATTTTCACTTGGATCGGTTCGCCTTCAAACCAGCGCACATCCACTTCCGTATCCGCTTTCAGATATTGTGAAGCGTCGCCGATCTGGCCTTCCTCGAGTTCGAAGCGCTTTGAGCGATCAGCTAATTCATGGAACCACCACTCGCCATTTTTCTCATAAATAAATTTCGCGAGCCGCGATTCCACTTCAGCTTCTTCCACTTTGTCCGATACGTGGAACGTCTGCTCGGCCATGGAGCCGGTCTTCAGATTGCGCATTTTCACCTGATTCACCGGCTTGCGCTGTTGTTTGCGAAACACCCATGCCGAGACCACCTCGTACGGCTCGCCATCCATGATGATGAGTCGCTTCGGCAGGACTTCATTGTATGCAAGCATCGCCATCGCGGTATTCTATGCAAAAAATTCTTTCTGTCTAGCCGAGGACTTTGATGAGCGCGTATTTTTCATTCCTAAAAGTGCCGAAGCCATGTTTTTCGAAGAGGGTACTCGCGCCCGTGATCGTGAGTACCTCATAGACATCTCTTTTCTTTGCTGCCTCCAAACAGTGCTCGATGAGCGCTGTTGCGATGCCTTTGCCCTGAAATTCTTTTGCAACTGCAAGGCTGCGGATCTCGGCGAGACGCTGCGAATATACTTCGAGTGCGCAGCAACCGACGACTTGCCCTGAGCTTGTCGAAGGGTCTGTCGTTACAGCGACAAAGAACGCTCCCGGATCGGGTAAGTGATCCTGCATCAATTGCTCCGGATACTGCACTATCAGACCAAGAATGGCATCCCAATCGTCCTTTGTTGCAGGGCGGATGTTCATGCACGGAGCCTACTCTTCCGAACCGCCGCTAGACGATTTCACCGCTCCACCATCAGCGAGTCCTTTTTTAATATCTTTGAGGAGTTGATTAAGTATCGGTTTATTCTCGCGAAGGAAGGTGCGCGCTGCATCATACCCCCGACCCATCTTGGTTTCTCCCATAGCGTATGACCCGCCACTCGATTTTTGCACAACGCCGAATTTTTCGCCGAGGGCAAGCGCTTCGCCCTCGCGCGAGATGCCCTCTCCGTAGAGCATGTCGAATTCACTCTGGCGGAAGGGAGCCGCGACTTTGTTTTTTACGACCTTTACGCGGTGGCGGCCGCCCATCACCTCGTCGCCCTTCTTGATCTGGGCGATGCGACGGATGTCGAGGCGTACGCTTGTATAAAACTTGAGCGCCTTGCCGCCCGGCGTCGTCTCCGGATTGCCAAACATCACGCCGATTTGCATGCGGATCTGATTGATGAAAATGACGACGGTCTTGGTCTTCGAGACGATCGCGGTCAGTTTGCGTAGCGCTTGGCTCATGAGGCGGGCCTGCTTGCCCACATGCTGCGCGCCCATGTCGCCTTCAATTTCGTCTTTGGGTGTGAGTGCGGCGACGGAGTCTATTACAATGACGTCAATTTTCCCCGAGCGCACGAGCGATTCCACGATCTCGAGGGCCTGCTCGCCCGTGTCTGGTTGAGAAATCAAAAGTGAACTGATGTCTACGCCAATTTTTTTTGCATATTCCGGATCCACCGCGTGTTCAGCGTCAATGAAAGCACAGACACCGCCTTTTTTCTGTGCTTCGGCGATGACGTGGAGCGAAAGTGTCGTTTTTCCCGAGCTCTCCGGACCGAAAATTTCTATGATACGTCCGCGTGGCAATCCACCGATGCCGAGCGCCCAGTCCACCCCTATCGAGCCGGTGGAAATGGCGTTCACATCCACCTTGGGCTGCGCACCGAGCATCATGATCGCCTCATCACCAAATTTTGTTTTTATTTGCGAGAGTGCGCGCTCGATATCGGCGTCGGTGCCTTTGCCCGTTTCTTTTAATGGAGCTTTCTCTTTTTTCTTAAATCCAGCCATAGGGGTAGTTCTTTAGTGAGGTAGTTAGCCCCGACGCGCTATGCGGTCGGGGTCCCGACCAGAGCCTGCCTGCCGGCAGGCAGGCGTCGGGATAGTAATTCCCAACGGAGGCAGTATAGCGAAGTGAATTTATTGCGCCAGTGGCACGGTGGATGAAGCGGAAACGGTAGAATCAGTCGAAGGGGCTTGCCCCGCCGTACCCGCCGTAGCATCTTGCGAAGGCTGGGAGCCTGTCTGCGGTGATCCGCCAGCTGGCGGAGAATCCGTCGAGGGGGGAGTGTATATGATCTCGAGTGCGCGCTCTGTAGAGCGGCCGTACTGATCTTTGGCTTCAAGTACGACCCTATTGTAGCCAATGGCCAGAATATGGCTTTCGGCAAAGGCACCTTCTTTAGTTACTTGGATCTGCTTACCGTTCATGGAAAGCGAGAAAATGCGGTCCGCCTGTCCCTTGATCATAACGAACTGTTCGTGTACTTCCGAGATTTCTCCAGAGACGGTGATCGTTGGGCCAAGAATAATACCGCGCGCCTCGAAGAGGGTGTAAGCAAGCGCAAGTATGAAGAAGACGACAAGCGCCACCGTAGTAAATTTGCTGTCGCGGTATGGAAGCATGGTGATTTAGTGAACAGTGAACAGTGAACAGTGAAGAGAAAATTCTGAATGCATATTACGCGTCGAAGACGGATTCTTCCTCGCTCTCTTTCTTGCGCGGCTCACGCGAGAGCTCGTCCGCGTTGCCTGCTCCCTGGCCGGACAGGCCGATGACTTCGCGAGCTTTAGCGCCGTCGCCGGGGCCTATCACACCGCGTTCTTCGAGAAGATCCATGAGGCGGGCGGCGCGGGCGTAGCCAACGCCAAGCTTACGCTGCAGATAAGAAGTTGATGCCTTGCCTGCCTCGACCACTGTTCGTTTGGCATCCTGATACAATTCATCGTCGTCCCCGTTCTCCACATCCATTGAAGCAAAGATAGGGTCAGTGCCGCTACCACTCCGCCAGCTGGCGGAGCCCGCATCTGTGAAATCAATTTCAGACACGAGCTGCCCTTCGGCACCTTTTGCCACGTGTGCGACCACTTTCTTGACCTCACTTTCCGAAATGAATGAGGCCTGGATACGCCGCGGCTTCGACATTTCTCCGGAGAGGAAGAGCATATCGCCGGCGCCGAGTAATTTTTCCGCACCACCCATGTCGAGGATCGTGCGCGAATCAATACCGCTCGCCACTTGCAGGGCAACGCGCGCAGGAATATTGGCCTTGATGAGGCCCGTAATCACCTTCACAGATGGCCGTTGTGTGGAGAGGATCAAATGAATTCCTACCGCGCGACTCATTTGCGCGAGCCGCACGATACCGGCCTCAAGCTCACGCGGGTACGCGGTCATGATGTCGGCAAGCTCATCAATAATGAGGACGATGTAGGGCATTGCTTCGATAGGGCTTTCTCGTCCCGCCTTCGCTCGGTCGGCGGGCTTCGCCTCGCCGGAGCCGAGCTTCTGCGAGGCGAAGGCGGGGCGGACGACGTTCTCATGATAGGAAGAGATATCACGCACCGCTTCCGCTTCTAGGATGTTGTAGCGCCGTTCCATTTCTTTGGCGAGCCATTTCAGCGCGAGGATGGCCTTTTTCGCATCGGTGATGACGGGCGTGAGGAGGTGGGGTATTGAATTGTACATCGTGAGCTCGACCCGTTTTGGATCGATCATGATGAATCGCAATCGCTCGGGTCCGCAACGATACAAGAGACTAACGATAAAATCGTGGATGGCAACAGACTTGCCCGCACCCGTGGTGCCAGCTACAAGCAAGTGTGGCATGCGAGCTAGATCGGCAAAATGCGCGTGGCCGGTGATGGAGCGACCAAGCGCGATCATGAGCGGCCGATCGGAAGATGCAAAGCTCGCGTCCCCCAAGAGGGGGGCGAGGCCCAGCGTGGTGCGTGCAATGTTGGGCACCTCAATGCCGACCAGCGATTTTCCTGGGATCGGCGCCTCTATTCTTACGGGAGAGGCAGCCAGCGCAAGTTCGAGATTGCTCTGCAAGGCAACGATCTTGGAGAGCCGCACGCCCTCGGCGGGCTTCATAGCGTAGCGCGTTACTGTAGGGCCGATCGATGCCTCGTCCATCTCTACTTGGATACCAAAATTCTGAAGCGTCCGCTTGATGATATTCATGTTTGCTTTCACATCGCCCACCTCCGGCTTTCCCCTGTTCTTCGCGAGGATCGAAAGAGGTGGCGGTGTATAGGTGCTACCCGTTGCGGCGATGATGGGGAAACCTGCCTGCGCATGCAGGGCATGTAGGCTGCCATCCGCGCTGTCGGTAAATCGCCGCACGGGCGGCCCGGCTAGCTTACCCCCCTGTAGATCTTCCTCATCGGGAGTCTCGGCAAGCGCGGCAGCGTTTATAGGCTCCGTTTCCTCGATCGGCAATCCAACGATCATACTTGCATCCACGTCGGACATATCTTTTTTACGCCAGAGCGAACTGACGTTCCCGATACCGGAGAAAAGGTTTCCGAGATGGATATTAAACGCGATAACCAGACTTGCGATAGTAAACGCGGAGAGGAACATTGCGGTTGCTAGGGTATCAAAACCAGCAACGAGTGGGGACGAAACCATGCTCCCCAATACGCCACCTCTTCCGCGGAAAGCAAGGTTGATGAGTCCTAGCGCGGCGAGAAGAAAAACGACTATGCTAGAAACCTGAACCCAGCCAAACACTTTTTCGAATGATCGAAACAGGACGGCCGCGAGCAGCATGAATGAGATAGGAAGGAGGGCGTAGCCAATGCCGAGGAGCGCGGTGAGCGCCCGGTACGATGCTACGCCGATTGCCCCAGCACCTCCGAGACCAGCAAGTGTGAGGAATCCAGCTGCCGCGACAAAAAAAATCGCCCCAACTCCTCGCACCACTTCGCTCGAGATGTAATGCTCATGCGCATCTTCTTCGTCATCGCGCTCTGATTTTCTTGCTCTTCCATTTTTTGTGCCACCGTTTTTTTTCATCCCGTTAAAAGCCATAGTAATTATGAAATGTAATACGCACGAACCGCCGTGAGAAATTTTTCGGAGCTTCTAACGGGATTCATGCGTTCATGATACCACGGCCCGCGAAGGCGCAGCCACCGCACCTAAAAGAGGATAAAGACGCATTTGCTGACCTCCGTTGTCCTATATATAATGAACGCGAGGAGCTATATTGGACAGCTCTGGGACATGTAACAGACATATTATGGACATCCCAAAGGACACAAACCTAAGCATTTTATCAAAGTTTCTGGATGCGCAGGTTCGGACGGACCCGTTTGGAGAGAACCGGTCGGGGGAGCGCGCCTATAGAAGGGCCGAGCGCCTTGTTGCGGCACTGTTTCTGCTTACCAAGCACATTCCTGCCGATGAACCTCTCCGAATCGAGACGCGTCGGATTGCAACATCTGTGTTGCCACAAATTCTTGCCTTGCGAGACCAAATGCGCGCTGTGGGATCTTCAAGAGCGAATGAATTTCATGCGACAATCCGTCTATTAATTTCGTTTATGAACATGCTGGTATTTTCTGGCTTTGTCTCATCCCAGAATGCCGAATCTGCCTCAGAAGCACTCGATGACCTCGGCAACTTCATTGCAGTGGCGCAACGATCCGCCCTTTCTGAAAGCGTGAAATTCTCACGAGAAGATTTATTGGACGTTCGAGAGGTTCGTAAAGGACACATAAAGGACATTAAGGACAGGCAAAGTATAAAGGACAAACTGTCTTTAAAGGACAGTGGCGATGTGTCCTATACTGAGCCGCTTGCACTCCCAGAGCGTGCGCATGGCATCATGACTCTGCTGCGTAGTGGGGGCGATTTTAATATTCGAGACATAGCCTCAAATCTCCCGGAATACAGCGAAAAAACGGTACAACGGGAGGTTGCCTCCTTGGTTGGGCGTGGTCTGGTACGTCGAACAGGCCTCCGGCGCTGGAGCCGCTACTCTATCGTATGAGTGATACCCCTTTAGGCTTCCTGCAAGAGGGGTGTATGGGCGTGTATATCTCGAGCATGGGGGCTGTGAATATCCGATTAAGTGTATGAAAGTATAGCCAACTTCGCGCGTCAGGGTATTTGACTCTCGTTCTGTGCTAGGCTATTGTGCCGTGACTTGTGAGGTTGGATAAGGGTCATCAAGCCGCTCGGCTTGACCTTATTTACACACAAGTTATCCACAAAACGTCGAGTTGCCGGTAGTCGCATTCGGCCGGCTTGCGTATATAATTGTGTTGATGATCCTCTTTTTAGGATCATCAGGCAAACGAAGAGCCGCTTGTTGCGTGCTCTTGGTTGTTCGTTGAAATGCAAAATATTGATACGAAACTGGCGGCGTGCGTGTCGTCAGAAATGAATGTAGCTGCCCTTTTCTTTTTAGGGCAGTGAAGATTACAAAGGATTGAAAATGAAAGGCGCACCTGTACCTTTTGGGTGCTGGGCGTGCACGATCCCGACCGACAGATCATGTTCCGCTATCATTCTGCATGACCGAATTCCATTACCCTCCCTTACTGCTACTCCACTGATCCGAGACCAAATATTAAAATAGTATTGGAGGATCAGGGGCTAGCAAAATTATCAGTTTTTCAATTCTTCATTTAAGAAGGATTGGGAACACAACATACGTGCGTGCGTTCTCGTCGAAAGAATGCGCGTGCGGCCCGGCACTTTCTGGGGTTCTTAGAAAGTGACGGGTACAAAGGTCAAATACAAACTATGAGTAAAGCATTAGCAACAAAATACGTTGCGGGCGTGCTCTTGACCGTCGCTCTGATCCTTGGATTCTCGTTGGCATTCGCGCAACCCGCGAAAGCTGACCAGCTTTCCGACCTTCAGGCACAAGTCAATTCACTTCTCGCACAGATCGCATCAATGCAGGGATCGAGTTCAACCTCGTCCGGCAGTGGCTGCTACACCTTCACGATGAACTCAAAAATGGGTTCCTCGGGCGGGGAAGTAAAGTGGGTTCAGCAATTCCTTAACGGCCACAGCGCAGTGATTGCGGCCACAGGCGCGGGTAGTCCTGGCAACGAGACGTCGTACTTCGGCGCAAGGACGAAGGCGGCTGTCATCAAGTTCCAGAACGCAAACGCGGCTGCGATCCTCACGCCACTCGGCCTCTCAACTGGTACGGGTGTTTGGGGCGCTGCCACACGCGCACAAGCCAACGCACTCTGTGCAGGCACAGGCACAGGCGCAGGAACCGGCACGGGAACAGGTACGGGCACAGGCACGGGCACAGGCACGGGAACAGGTACGGGCACAGGAACTGGTGTTTCTGTCTCGGCAGGCACCCAGCCAGCCAACTCGCTCGCCCCGAAAGGTGCAGCGCGCGTTCCGTTCACCACATTCACACTTACCAACAACTCCAGTGCGACAGTTACGATCACCGGCGTGCAGGTGCAACGCACCGGCTTCGCGGATGACGCAGCCTTCGCGGGCGTCGTATTGGTAGACTCAAACAGCCTCCAGGTCGGCGTATCCCGCACCTTCGATGCCAATCACCAAGCGACCGTGGGTGACACGTTCACTCTCGCCGCAGGAGCCTCGATGACTATGACGGTCTCGGGTAATATGGCCTCAAGCTTGGCTAGCTACACGGGCCAGGTGGCCTCGGTAGATGTAATCGGCGTCAACACCACAGTTCCGGTATCGGGTTCGCTCCCAATAAAGGGCGCATCGCACACACTCAACAACACGCTTACGATCGGTACAGTAACGGCAGCATTGTCGTCGTTCGATCCCAACGCAGCGCAGACGAAAAACATCGGCGACACAGGAGTTAAATTCTCCGGTGTTCGCTTCACCGCGGGCTCTGCAGAAGACGTCAAACTCTTCTCGATCCGCTGGCGCATGAACGGCTCGGCGTCTCCGTCTGACATGGCGAATATCGTCACAGTCGTTAACGGCACGTCGTACCCGACCGTGCTTTCCACCGATGGTCGTTACCTCACATCGTCTATCCCGGGCGGCCTCCTCATTAAGGAAGGTTTCTCGGCTGACGCTTACGCAATGGGCGATCTCGTCGGCACCAACGCCGCCGGACGCATCGCCGAATTCGACATCGACAAAGTGGCAGACGTGTACATCGTCGGCCAGACCTACGGCTACGGCATCACACCGAGCGTAACGACGACCGGTACTATCAGTACCGCTTCGACGCACGGCACTGCCTTGCTCGGTACCAACCAACCATGGTTCCAAGGCTCGACGGTCTCGATCCAGGGCGGTACGCTCACGACGATCTCCAACGCGACGGAAGTCGCGGCGCAGAACATCGCGATCTCCGTCCCCAATCAGCCGATCGGCGGCTTCGCCACCAACTTCCTCGGTGAGGCGGTCTCGGTGCAGACGATGATCTTCGATGTCGCAACGACATCCAACGGCTGCACATCTAACTGTCTCTTGACCAACGTCTCGATCGTTGACGCCAACGGTGCAGTAGTCGCTGGGCCTGTCAATGCTACGCAAGGCACTGGTGGTGCTAGCGACATGGTTCTGACATTCAGCAACACGGTCACCTTCCCGACCGCCAGACACGTGTACAGCATCAAAGGCACAGTAGGATCGGGTGAAGCAAACGGCCAGACGTACGTCGTCTCGACCAATCCTTCCAGCTCGAGCTTCTGGGCCAACATTACGGGTCAGAATACGGGCAATACCGTATCGCTCTCGGGCGCGGGTTCATTCAACATGAACACGATGACGGTGCGCGGTGCGGCGCTCACCGTCTCGCTCTCAACGACTCCGGCTGCGCAGACTATCGTCGCGGGTGGACAAGACGTCCTCTTTGCGACGGTCCAGCTTGACGCTTCGGCCTCGGGTGAAGACGTACGCGTCAACTCGATCCCACTGCACGTAGATCAGGCATTCGTAGCGGCGGGAGCCACGGTCACGGGTCTCTCGGCTTGTCAGCTTTACGACTCGACCGGCGCCTCGCTCAACTACGGCTCCAACATCGTCAACTCATTCACGAGTTTGAACGATGCCACCACCACTGCAGCCACGACGTACACCAAGACCTTCTCACTCAACAACTCGTTGAACATTACGAAGGGTTTGGTAACAAGTCTCACGTTGAAGTGCACGGTAGCGAGCTCGGCTACGGCCCTCGATTCGTACCGCTTCAAGACCTACTCGGGTGACACACTTACCTTTACCGGTGCGACATCCGGTGTGTCGGCAAGCGCGACGATCAACTCGTCGCAGGCTGGTCGCCAGACCATCGCATCCGCTGGCTCGGTCACGGTGGGGACTGACTCCACATCTCCGGCTTACGCGCTCGTAGCTGGTGGCACGACTGGTGTAACCCTCGGGGTTGCCAAGTTTAAGCCAGCCAACGAGGCAGTAAATCTGACGAAAGTCGGCTTGACGCTCACCAACGGTACCTACACAGGACCGACGGGTGCCCAAGACCTCGGCACACTCGGAATCTACCTTAGCGACGGCATCACCAAGGTCGGCGACGTTACCTTCACGGGTAATGCGACGACCGCCACGTCTACCCTGACAACGGCGGTGAGTCTGCCGAAGGACGTAGACACCAAGCTCATCATCAAGGGCACCCTCGCGACCGTCGGTACAAACCCGATCGGTACGCCGGGCGACTTGGTGAAGATTGACGTTGAGAACTTTGAAGGTTCAGGCGTTTCGTCTGGCACCACGGTTCGCGGCGGCAGCGCCTCTGGTTTGACTGCAGTTGCGGGCGTACGGCTCTTCCAGTCGTTCCCGGCGCTGGTCAAACTTGAGACCCAGAGCTCAACAGCGATCTCTGCGGGAAGCTTGCTACGCTTCTCGATCAAGGCCTCTCCTGCTGGTCCGATCAACATCCAGCAGTTGACCTTCAACTTCGCGACGTCGTCTGCGGATCTCAACTACACCTCGATGAGTCTGTACGTCTACACGACTTCAGGATTCTCGGGTCTGCCGAATGACGCGCCGAACAACCTGTTCAATGCTTCTGCCATCAGCGGCACGACCACATCGAGCAACGTGAAGTTCACGGCGAACAACGCGACGGCCGGATCGATCCAAATCCCGACCGGTTCAACGTACTACTTCGAGCTGAAGGGTACGATGACTGGCATGGGCACAGGATCGGATGGAGTCACGACGAAACTGCTCGGCGATGACACGTTCTCCACGCTCGCTGCTACATCCACGCTGGATGCTGCACGCAACTTCGTGTGGTCTCCGAACTCGACGTCCACTCCGGCGATCAATTCGGACGACTGGACGAGCGGCAAAGGTGTCGACGGCCTCCCGGCCTCCGGCATCTCGCAGAGCTTGTCTGACTAGTTCGAAGTTGTATCTCTCGCTTGCGGCCTGCCTGCCGGTAGGTAGGCGACAACGCAGGCACCCCATCTCCTGGCGGTCAGCTAGCGGACGGGCAAGCAAAAAACCCCGCGTTTAACGCGGGGTTTTTGCTTTGGCATTTTTTCGAGTATTATTCCCCAATGCTCACACGAACGAACTTGGGTATTGGTGCAGCAGTCTTGCTGGTCGTCGCTGGCGCCTTTTTCTACGCCACAAGGTCTGGGCTAGTGCCAGCGGGGACTTCTGCTGTATCCACATCGACCCCTGCGTCCTCGACGACGTCCACGGTAGGTGCCACATCCAGTGTTGGGTCGGTGTCGGCAAAGGGCAGCGGCGAGTATGAAATCAAGATTCTCCCGAGCGGAAACCCGACCCCAGCTTCGACTCCGCCTCCAGCACCAAATCACAAGCTCCCCCTGACGTTTAATTCATCAGTGAGTGTTGATCAACGTGCAGTCCTCAATGCCCGTCTCGCGCTCGTCCAAGCGGCACTCACCAGCAATGCCTACGACATGAGTTCATGGATAGAGCTCGGTGGACTCCACGAAACGGCCGGAGATTACGATAGTGCGCGCATCGTATGGGAGTACGTATCCAAGCAGTGGCCGGGTAATAGCATTTCATTCAACAACCTGGGCGACCTCTATATGAACTACATACACGATTACCAGGCGGCAGAATCCAACTATCTCAAACAGATCCAAAATAGTTCGAGCGATGTCAATGCGTATCGGGCACTCTTTACCCTCTACACGCAGCTCTACAAGCAGGGCACTTCGGCTGCGGAAGATATCCTTAAGCGAGGCATAGCTGTAAATCCGAAGGCGTATGACCTGCAGGTACTGCTCGCGCGCCTCTATCGTGATTCAGGTCGCATGGCAGATGCCAAGGTTGCCTATGAGGCAGCGATCGCGAATGCCAAAGCGCAAGGTCTCGTAGACTTGGCCGCGCAGATAGAGGCGGAGGAAGAAGCGCTCTAGGAGCGTGTATCGAACGTCACCAAATTTGTTATACAATACAAGGAATGCAGCCCACCCCCACCAATTCATTCTTGAGGTTTCTCACTGGTTTCGTTTTATTCATCAGCCTTTCTTTCAGTATCACGTACGCCGTAAGTTCGTATACAATAAAGCAAGAGAGGCTTCAAACCGCCGCGGCAGCATATGCCGCTTTGTTTGGCACCCAGCCCTGATCGCGCATTTGACGGCTGGTGAATTTCGTATAGGATGCATCGTACAAGGCCAGAGAAAGCCCCGACGCAAGGTCGGGGTCCCGACCCCAAACAGGCGTCGGGATGGGCATCTGCCGAAAGGTAGAATCAGTCCTGCCGAGGTCGAACACTCTTCGGAGCCTTGTTAGGAAAGAGCAAAGCGAATGATTTTCCCTCCCTCGCCTGAAGGCTCGGGATCATTGATTTTCTAAGGCTCGAGTACTCGCTAAGAAAATCTAATGTATGGCAAAAACAAGAAAGCAGAAAGAGGACGTTGTACGCAAACTCGAAAGCGCGCTGAAGGGCGCAACCGCGGTCTTCGTGGGGTTCACCGGCGTTACCGTGTCGCAAGAGACTAAGATGCGCCGCGCGATGCGCGAGGATGGGCTTGACTACATGGTGGCCAAGAAGACGCTGATCCGCCGCGCGCTCCAGGGCCTCGGGCACTCGCAAGGTGCCCCAATGCAGGGTGAGGTCGCAATCGCCTATACGGTGACGAGTAGTGACACCACTGCACCGGCTCAACGAGTGCATGCATTCGGCAAAGAATTCGGTGAGGGCAAGCTCTCGATCCTCGGCGGCATCTTTGATGGCAAGGCAGTCGGCGCAGAGTTAATGCGCCAGATCGCAATTATTCCCTCGCTCCAGGTCTTGCGCGGTATGTTCGCAAACATCATCAACTCCCCTCGGCAGCGGTTCGCGGTTGCGTTGAGTGAAGTGGCGAAAATTAAAAATTAACAACTACCAACTAATCTATGACTCAAGAACAAATTATCGAAGCAGTGGAAAAAATGACGGTTCTCGAACTCAACACGCTCGTCAAGGCGATCGAAGAGAAGTGGGGGGTTTCGGCAGCGGCAGCGGCGGTAGCCGGTCCGGCAGCTGGCCCAGCAGCTGAGGAGAAAGATGAATTCGACGTGGAGCTTACCGCGATGGGCGATCAAAAGATCGCCGTCATCAAGATCGTGAAAGAAGTTCTCGCACTCGGCCTCGCAGAGGCCAAGACCATGGTGGAAGGCGCACCTGTCATGATGAAGCAAGGTGTGAAGAAGGAGCAGGCAGAGGAGTGGAAGAAGAAGATTGAAGTCGCGGGCGGAAAAGTTACGTTGAAATAAGCTGAAAATTGTCCAGCGACTGGATGTGCTACAGTTGCCCTATGGTAGATTTTTTGGCGCAACTGATCGGGGACGATATGCGAGCGAAGCTCCTGCGCGTGTTTGTGTTTAGCGACGCGCGGGCGCTCACACTCGCCGATGCTGCGAAGCGTGCAGGAATTTCGGCGCGCGTGGCGGAGGGGCAGATACATGCGCTTGAGAAAATGGGCATTCTCAAACAAGGCAACCTTTCCATCATGCTCAAGAATAATCCGAGCCAGAAGGTTGTCGCGAACAAACAAAAGGTCATTGCGTGGATCCTCGACACCGACTTCAAACATGCTCGTGCGCTTTCGTCTTTTGTCCACGAAGTCTCGCCGGTGCGGCACGACCTCCTAATGCAAGCGCTGAAACGTGGAGGCAAAATGGCGACCGTTATTCTTTCGGGATCGTTTATGGGCGATCCGTCGCGTCCGGCAGATCTGATCCTTGCGGCGGATACTTGGAACGAACGGCGGCTCGACCAAGCCATCCGCGACCTCGAACCCTCGTTCGGTCGTGAGATTCGCTACGCGGCCTTTTCAACGCCCGAATTCCGCTACCGCCTAACCATCCAAGACCGTCTGATCCGCGATACGCTCGACTACCCACACCTCGTTTTGCTTGATCGCACAAAATTGCTTTGATGGAGCGACCTGCCTGCTTGCCGGGTCGGTTGCAGGTATCCACAGATTGGCCGTGGGCAGGGCTTGCGCGCACCATAACGCGCTATTATTAGGCGATAATAAGGGTCGGCGGTATTTATCAACAATTTATTAATCCTTTTAGTATTTTATGCCTATAGTTTCAGAATCAACAATAGCAGTGCAGGGATCGTTCTGGAATCTCTGGTACACTGTCGGTTTGTACTTGCCGAACATCCTGGCGGCCTTCATTTGGTTCGTCATCGGCTGGATTATCGGGGTTGCGCTCTACCACGTCGTAGTAGAGGCAGTGAAGGCGCTCCGCGTCAACGAGGCCCTGAAAGCGACCGGGCTCAATGAAGCGGCGGCGCGCGCTGGCTTCACCTTGAATGTCGGAAAGTTTCTCGGCACGCTTGTCGAATGGTTCGTCATCCTGGTCTTCTTGATAGCATCGCTCGACATCTTGGGTCTTAGCTCGGTCACAGTGTTCTTGCAGCAGGTGATACTACTCTACCTCCCACGGGTCATCGTAGCGGCCTTGATGGTGATCATCGGAGCGATTTCCGCGGAAGTTGTGCGGGGTATCGTCACCCATTCGGCTCAAGCGGTAGGGGCGCACGGAGCGAACCTCGCTGGCAGCATCTCCAAATGGGCCATCATGGCATTCGCCATACTTGCGGCCCTCAGCCAGCTTGGCATCGGCACCGATCTCATCCAGACTCTCTTCCAAGGAGTTGTCATCGCCGCCGCCCTCTCCTTCGGTCTCGCATTCGGTCTCGGCGGCAAAGAAGCTGCCTCACGCACGATCGAGCGCGTGCGCTCGGAGATCGCACACCATCACCAAAGTTAGGTGCTAGGTTTTAGGCCTGCCTGCCGGTAGACAGGGAATAGGTTCTAGTGCGTGGCCACCCGAAAGGGTGGCCACGTCATTTTGCCGATTTGATACACTGTGGATATGCAGGGAGTCATATTGGCGGCAGGGCGCGGTACACGGATGAGAGAACTCACGGAACCCAGGCCAAAGGGCCTGCTTGAGGTAGCAGGGCGGCCACTTCTCGAATATACATTTGATGCGTTGCCTGACAGCGTGGATGAAGTCATCATCGTCGTTGGGTACTTGGGCGGAATGATCCATGACTGCTTCGGAGGAGAACACTCCGGCCGGAGGATTCTCTATGCGGAGCAGGAGCCGCGGCACGGCACCGCGGGCGCTCTGTGGTCGGCGAAAGACGCACTCGATGATTCATTCATTGTGATGAACGGCGACGACATCTACGCTCGCGATGACGTTGCCCGCATCGCGGGTGCCAAAGATTGGGCTATGCTCGTAGCGGAAACAAAGTCGCTCAAAGAGGGCGGCAAGATCAAGATAGACAAGAGAGGTTGCATTACCGATGTAGTAGAAGGAAAGCACGACGACGGCCCCGGCCTCATGAGCGCAGGTGTCTACAAACTCGACACGCGCATCTTCTCCCACCCGCTCGTGCCCAAAGCACCGGGCTCTCCAGAATTTGGCCTGCCACAAACCGCTCTCGCCTCCGCCGACCATCTCAAAATCCCACTTGAAGCCATAACCGCCAAATCGTGGATACAGATCACCTCACCCGAAGACCTTCAAAAAGCCGAGGAAATATTGGCCGAAAATCATTGAGAACGGATACATACACTTAAACTACGCTATAGCGCGAAGCTAGTGTATGTTGGAAAGGATTCCGCGAGAGGGAAGTTTTATCATTTCGGAGTGGGGATAACCGATTTGCGTTTTTCTCTGGGGGGGGACACTAGTGGCATACCATAATTTTGATGCCATTATGTCGATGGAGTCTGGTTTAGATGCGCGTCTTCAGCATCGAAATGAGTCGTTGCAAAAAGCGGCAGGAGAGTCATTGCCACTCGAAGATCTGAAACGGCTCGATATGAAAACTGATGAGCTGGGAAATGACGAACAGAAAACGACGGTAGATGGAAATGTCAACGGCCTGTCCCTACATATGGAATATCAGAAGAGGGGCGACTATCACCCTTACGTTCAAAAGGTGACATTAAACGGGCATGAATTGCGGGAAGCAGATCGGCGTGCTGTTTTTGAACGCCTCTATTATCCGCTTTTAGAAAGAGAAAAAGCAGACAAGGGTCACGTGGATGAGGTATGGGACGGGGCGCATACAGAAAATAGAGCGTTTGATGAAGAACGAGATCCCTACAACACTGAAGTAAAGCCACTGCTTGATCAGCTGCTCGGCAAGAGGCTTTGATAACCAGGGCGGTTGTTTTCCACAGAACATCCCCATTTTAAGCCAAGGGCTCGAAATTTGACACTAGCTCTTGCCTCGACTATACTCACCTCTACATATGGTGTTCGGAAACAGCTTAATTATGCAGCCGCGATAAGCGAGGCGAAAGCTTTGCACACGCGGCCGCGTACAGCGGCCTTTTTCTTTGCTCGGAAGAGCGCACCGTATGTAAGGTTCGTTGACATACGAAGAGCGACAACAAATAAAAGAATCAAACAACGTCTCGTTTCGGTTCTCCTCATGAGAATCATGGGAGGTCTTTCCGAAACGGGATGCAGGAATCCAGCTCCACTTTCAGCTCTCGCGATAATTCGTTCGCGGGGGTTGAGGGTGGGACGACCTTGCCTCATTATCGGGTTTTCGCATCTCGCCCGATTTATATGAGGGTGAATCTTGGTCGTCCCATTCCCTCATTTTCGAGAGTTGAAAGTGGGGCTGGACAAAAAAGAAAGCAAGTCTTCGCTGTTTTGTAGGCAGCGAAGCATGATTCGTCGGAGCGCAGCGGTGCGCGATGATGGATCAAACCCCGCAAAACGGCTCATGCCGTCGCGGGGTGAATACGCGGTTCTCAGAATTCCTTACGGGAGTTCTGAGTAAGGGCGTGTGGTGGATGCCTTGACTGAAGAAGGCGATGAAGGACGTGGTTTATCTGCGATATGCTTCGGGGAGGTGATAAGCAACCTGCGATCCGGAGATTTCCGAATGGGGCAACCCTTAGAAGTAAACCTTCTAAACGCTCCACTTAAACGATGGAGTGAGCATACCTCGGGAAGTGAAACATCTCAGTACCGAGAGGAAAAGAGACCAATAGGTATTCCCTTAGTAGCGGCGAGCGAAACGGGAAAAGCACAAACTCAGCCACTTAGACAGGGTCGAGCGTCGAGCGACGAGCGTCGATGACATGCAGCAATGCATTTTCTCGCACCTCGCACCTCGCACCTCGAAGCTGTCTCAGTGAATGGGGGTTATAAGGCTACAGTGCCCGCAAGGGGTGGAGTAAAAAATTGCTTAGGTAGTGGAAGCAGCTGGGAAGCTGCACTCCAAAGGGTAATAGTCCCGTACACGAAACCAAAGCAACTCTATGGCTGTAGTTCTTGAGTAGTTCGAGACATGAAAAGCTCGGGTGAATTCGCCGGGACTAACCGGTAATGCTACATACTTCTTCAGATCGATAGTGAACAAGTACCGTGAGGGAAAGGTGAAAAGAACCCCGGTGAGGGGAGTGAAATAGAACTGAAACCAC